>ERZ795060.1338-NODE-1338-length-29290-cov-5.707577_pt1 | contig 29290 bp, 31 predicted proteins | sample MGYA00375144_ERZ795060 | MGnify/ENA primary metagenome ERZ795060 (study PRJEB30189, sample SAMN05720157) | activated sludge metagenome | isolation source: anaerobic digester from wastewater treatment plant | place: Japan | collected 2015-05-15 ...
AATTAAAAGATACAAAGCAAACTTACATACTCATACAACAGAAAGTGATGGAAAAGAAAAACCTGAAAAAGTTATTTCTCTTTACAAAATGAAAAACTATTCAATTTTATCAATCACAGACCACAATAAATTTACATCTTTAAAAACAGATGAACTATTTTTAATACCTGGAGTTGAGTTTGGTAAAAATCAACAGCATCATATAGTTTCCCTCTTTTCATTCAAAATACCCGAAAAAATAGAAGCATTAAATGAAGAGGAGATTTTAAAATATGTTGATGAAAAAGAAGGAATTTGTTTTTTTGCGCATCCAGGAAGATACACAAAAAAAATTGACTGGTATGTTAATTTATTTGAAAAGTATCAGAGTTTATCGGGAATTGAAGTTCTAAATACAGGTGTTCAGAGTAAAGGTAAAATTTATGGAGATACAGATATATGGGATGAAATTTTGAAAAAAACAATGCCTGAAAGACCTGTTTGGGGATTTGGAAATGACGATTTTCACACTTTATCTCAACTTGCAATAAACTGGAATATTCTTTTACTTGAAAAAATTGATGAAAAAGAAATAAAAGATGCAATAAAAAAGGGGAAATTTTATATATGCTCTGCTGTGTTAGGAACTGATATGCCTTACTTGAATAGAATAATTATTGATAAAAAAATAGGAAAAATTAAAATAGATTGTAAAAATTTTAAAGAAATAAAATGGATTTCAGACGGAAAAATTGTTGGTTATGGAAGTGAAATAAATTACAAAAAAAATACTGGAATAAAAAAATATTTAAGAGTTGAAATTTTTGGAGAAAATGGATATATATACTTAAACCCATTTGGTATAAAATGAGCAAAAAAATAGCAATTGATGCGATAAATCTTAAAATGGAAGATAGAGTTGCACATACAGAATACAGTATGGAATATCATAAAGATTACATTTCAAAAATTACAGGTATGTCAGAAGAATATCCTGAAAGAATTAAAAAATTTTATGAAATATGGAGTTATGACTTTTTATGGGTAACTGATGATGGACTTTACGGAAACTGGTTTGATAGAGGAAGAGCAACTGATATGGGACATGCGATATATGCAATAGATGGTTCTGATAGAAAAGAAAAAAAAGAATGCCCTTTTAAAGATGTTTTTGAGGTATGGGAATTTGACCCTGAGAAAGAATATAGTTTTCCTGATTTTAATGAACAGGTTAAAACATATCAAGAAAAATATAAAAAACTCTGTGAGTATTTTCCAGACCAACTTATAACAGGAGGATATTACAAAACAATTATTTCAGGACTGATACAGACATTCGGATGGGAAATGCTTTTACTCTCTGCAAGTGACAAAAATAAATTTGAAAAACTTATAGATAGATTTTTTAACTATACTCTTTTTTATATGAAAGCATGGGCTTATACAGATGTAGATGTAATAATCCAGCATGATGATTTTGTATGGTATTCAGGTCCTTTTCTATCTCCTGATTTTTACAGAAAAGCAATCATACCGAGATATGGAGAACTCTGGAAGGATTTAAAGAAAAAAGGGAAAAAAATACTCTTTTGTTCAGACGGAAATTTCAGTATGTTTGCAAAAGATATAATTGAAGTAGGTGCAGATGGACTTATTTTTGAACCGGTAAATGATTTTGGTTTTATGGCTGAAAATTTTGGTGATAGTATTTGTCTTGTTGGAAGTTATGTTGATTGCAGAGATATGACACTTGGAAAATGGGAAAAAGTAAAAAATGATATTGAAAGAACTTTAAGTTATGTAAAAAATGGAAAATGTAAGGGTTTAATCTTTGCTGTTGGAAATCACATACCGGCAAATGTACCTGACTGGATATGTGAAAATTACATAAATCATCTTAAAAAAAACTGGTATCTAAATTACCCTACCTCCCACCTTTAAGGTGGACTTGGGAAATTGTTGACAGACAAAGGTTTCAAAAGGGACTTTTTTTTATTTTAAAAGTTCATCTATAAATCTATTTGCTTTTTCAAGTAATTCATCATTCCAGAATTTAGGTGGATTCAAAAGATAAAGGTCAATGTTGGAATAAATACCCTGATTTTCAACTATATACTCCGCTGGTATTGATATATCATTTTCTCCATCCCATTCAACATATTTCCAGTTTTCCATATTTCTGTAAATATGGTTATATAACTCAAAATCTATTGTTGAATCACTTTCCACCCATTTTTTTTCTATATAAACAGCACAACTTACATGAACAGTTGGCTGACTTATTTTTTCGTAAATATCCTTAGGAACAATTGGTAAAAAGACCTCCTTTTTTATCAGATACACTCTATATCCAGCATATATACCACAACTTCTTAAAAGCGCTATTTGGAGATTTGATTTATTAAAACAATTTCCATATCCTTTTTTCAATGTTTCCGACGCCTTTGTATAGGAATAATCAAACCTGTATTTAATTTCATCTCTCACAAAATTAAAAATATCAATTGCTTTCTGCTTTTCAGAAAAACTCTTTTTTGTGAGAAAATAACTTTTCATCTTTATATCGGGATTTTCAACATCACAGATTTTTGTAGGTAATAGATATTCTTTTTCCATAATATATATGATAAAATAAAAAACAAAAGGAGGGAAGATGCGAAAAACAATTTTTTATATTTCTTTAATTTTTCTTACTGGATGTGTATTTCAAAAAAAAGAAAAAACATTTCTTGATGCTGTTTATAGAGAAGAATATATAAAAAATAACCCTGATTTAAAAGAAGAGTGGAAACAGTCAATTATTAAAGGAGAAATACCACCTGGGATGGAAAAAGGTGAAGTTGAAAAAATACTCGGTAAAAATCATCAAACTTTTATTTCAAAAACTAACTTGATGGAGGTATGGATTTATGATAAATATTATGTAGGTTTTGACAGAAACGGGAAAGTAATAAAATTCGGAATTTTTGAAAAAGAGGAGGGAGAAAAATGAAGATTATACAGATTGGAGTTGGTGGATTTGGAGCAAGTTGGCTTGATATAGTTATGAGTTCAAAGGAATGGGAAGTTGTTGCCATCGTTGATATAAATGAAGAAATTTTAAAAAAGAGTGTTGAAAAATATCCATCTCTTGAAGGAAAAACATACACTTCTTTAAAAGATTGTTTGAAAAAAGTTAAAGCGGATGCACTTTTAAATGTTACTCCACCTGCTTTTCACAAAGAAACTTCAATTATGGCTATGAAAGAAGGACTCCATGTTCTTGTTGAAAAACCATTATCTGACACAATGAAAAATGCCGAAAAAATTGTTGAGATATGTGAAAAATATGGAAGGAAATTTATGGTAAGTCAGAACTACAGATACAATAGAATTCCAAGAACTATAAGAAAGATGGTTGATAATGGTGAAATAGGAAAAATAAGTTACTGTATTTTAAATTTTCAGAAAGGACCAAGATTTGGTGGTTTTAGAGCAGAAATGCCATTTCCACTTTTAATTGATATGTCAATACATCATTTTGATTTATCAAGATATCTACTTAATAAGGACCCTGTGAGTGTTTATGCAGAGAGCTGGAAACCTCACTGGAGTTGGTTAAAAGGAGACCCATGTGTTTATTTAATTTTTGATTTTGAAGATGATGTACATTTCAATTATGCTGGAAGTTGGGTAAGTGTTGGAAAGGATACTCAATGGCCTGGGATATGGGAAATTTATGGAGACAGAGGAACAATAATATGGGATAACTCAGGAATAAAAAAAGTTGTTGAAGGAAAAGAAGAAATTATTGAACCAGTTAAACTTGAAAGAGAGGACAGATTTCTTTCTCTTTACGAATTTTACAGAAGTATTGTAGAAGATAGAGAACCTGAAACAAGTGGAAAGGATAATCTTAAAAGTTTGGGTATGGTGTTTAAATCACTTGAATCAATAAAAAAGGGGAAAAAATTAAAAGTTAATCTGTAAATTCAGGTTCTCTATAAACAATTTTCCCTCTACTGATAGTCAATAAAACTTTGCCTTTTAGTTTCCAGTTTAAAAATGGAGAATTTTTACTTTTACTTTTTACTTTATCTTCTGTATAAACCCATTCAATATCAGGGTCAAAAATTACAATATCTGCTCTTTTACCCTCTTCTATTATTCCCCTCTCTATATTTAAAATTTTTGATGGAGCATAAGTTATTTTATATATTATATCCTTTAATTTCATTCCATAATCAATAAGTTTCAAACACAAAGGTAAAAATGTCTCAAAACCAATTATCCCAAAAGGTGCGTTTTCAAATCCAGACTCTTTTTCTTCAAAACTGTGAGGGGCATGGTCTGTTACAATACAGTCAATTGTTCCATTCTTCAATCCTTCAATCAAAGCAATCCTATCTTCTTCTGTTCTTAATGGAGGAGAAACCTTTGCATTTGGATTATATCCAATAACTGCCTCTTCTGTTAAAGTCAAATGATGTGATGTAACTTCACAGGATACATTTTTTAGAAATTTTTTAGCAATTTTTATTGACTCAACGCTTTCTTTACAGGATAGGTGTGCAATATGTAAAATTCCGCCTGTTAATTTTGCAAGTTTTAAATCTCTTTCAACCATTATTTCTTCTGCTTCTTTTGGGATTCCTGGAAGTCCCATTTTTGTAGAAATAAATCCTTCATTCATAACCCCATTTTTTGACAGATTTTTATCCTCTGAATGTGAAATAACAGGTTTTCTGTGTAAAAGTGTATACTCAAGAGCCCTTCTCATAACATTACTGTCCATAACACAATCACCATCATCAGAAAATGCTACTGCTTTTTCCTGTATCATCTCAAAATATGGCGCTATTTCTTTACCTTCTCTTCCCTTTGTAATCGTTCCAATTGGTAAAACTTCGCATAAACTCTTTTCTCCCTTTTCATAAACAAATCTTACACTGACCTTATTATCAAGAGGTGGGTCAGTATTTGGCATACAACAAATTGTCGTAAATCCACCGCTTACTGCTGATAAACTCCCTGTGTAAATCGTTTCTTCATCTTCTCTTCCTGGTTCTCTTAAATGACAGTGTAAATCAACAAATCCAGGTGAAATAATTTTATTTTTACAATCAATTACTTTATGATTTCTGGAAGGAATATTTTTTTTAATTTCTTTAACCACTCCACCTTCAAGTAGTACATCAAATTTACCTTCCTTACCTGACTTAGGTTCTATAAGATATCCATTTTTTATCAATATACCCATATTTTTCAAAATTATATTTTATTTCAAATTTTTGTCAAATTAAATCCCGTAATTTTATTTTCTTACCATCATAAGCGACTTCAATTTTTTCTTTTTTAAATATTTTCTCAAGTTCTGAGTGAAGTAATTTCCCGTTATGAGAAAAATGTGTTGCTACAAATCTAAATTTTTCTTTTAAACATCCATACTTCAAAAGTTTCTCTTTAACTTTTATAACTCCCTTTATTCCGAGATGATATTTTTCAAAATCAAGAATACCATTTGTACAATCCATAATAACTATATCACACTTAAAATCTTTTATAAATTCCCATGTATTATCTGGATACCATCCAGTATCATATCCATGAAGAATAGTTCTGTTTTTATATTTAAATATAAAATTAAGGGATGTTTCTTTTGGCTCATGGTCAGCAAGTACTGGATAGAATTCCATATCTCCTGCTTCATATTTTTTAAAAACTTCCAACAAATGAGGAATTATAAATTGCCCATTTTTCTTCTCTTTTATCAAATTTGATATAATTTCAAAAACATTTTTATTTCCATATATATTCAGATACCTTTCTTTATTTTTAAAATGAGCAAAGGGTTCAAAATAAAAATAAAGTTCTGAAAAATCAAAATGGTCTGCATGTGAATGAGTTATAAAAAGATGTTCTATTTTTGATAAATTCAATCCATATTTTACAGTGTGCCAGTAAGTATCAGGTGGTAAATCTACTTTATATTTTCTATCAATTATAATAGAAGACCTTGTACGAATATTTTTACTCTTTAATTCCCTTGCTTTTTCACAGTACTCACATTCACAGAAAATGCCAGGCCAACCTTCGGCTGCCGCAGTTCCAAGAAAAAGTATTTCCATATTTATTTTCCTTTTTTCTGGTAAATTTAAATCAATTTCACCACTTCTGTCAAATTTTTTAATTTTTAAGTAAATCTAAAAAGTTGTAAAATAGAAAAGATTAAAAGGGAGATTTTTATGACACACAGAGAACATTTCTGCAAAATTATGAAAGGAGATGTAAGTAACTGGATTCCAAATTATGAATATGGATTATGGGGTCAGACATTTGAAAGATGGATAAAAGAAGGAATGCCTGAAGATAAAATATACAATAACTGGTTTGAAGGAGAACCATTCTTTAAAATTGATAGAAGAGGATTTGCTCATATAAATACAGGACCTGTTCCAGCATACCAAACAGAAGTAATTGAAGAAACAGATAGATATATCATACAGAGAAATCCATGGGGATATATAACAAAATCACTAAAAGAAGGAACAGTAAGAGGAACAAGACCTTCAATGGACCAGTATATATCATTTCCAGTTACAGACAGGGAAAGTTTTAATCAGATGAAAGAAAAATACAATCCTTTTTCATCTGTAAGATATTCTTTATGGTGGGATGAATGGGTAAAAATATGGAAAAAAAGGGACTATCCATTATGTCTTTTAGGAAATGCATCATGGGGACTTTATTCTCGTTTGAGAATCTGGGTAGGAACTGAAAATCTGTCATATATGTTTTATGATAATCCTGCACTTGTAGAAGAAATGATAGAATTTAATGTTGAATTTTTACTTTCACTTGTTGAAAAAGCACTTAATGAAGTTGAATTTGATTATTTTAATTTTTTTGAAGATTGTGCAGGTAAAGGAGGCCCATTATTTGGTCCTGAAATATTTAAAAAATTCTTCTTAAAACCTTATAAACGAGTGATTGAAAGATTGAAAAAAGCAGGAATTGAAATAATTACACTTGATACAGATGGAAATTTTGAAGTACTTATTCCTTTATGGATGGATGCTGGTATTAACTTCTTCTGGCCACTTGAACAGGCAAGCGGAATGGACCCTTTAAAATTGAGAAAAAAATTTGGTAAAAACATTATTCTTATGGGTGGAATTGATAAAAGGGAAATTGCAAAGGGGAAAAATGAAATTGAAAAAGAATTGTATAAGAAAATCCCACCTTTACTTGAACAGGGTGGATATATACCAACTTTAGACCATGCAATAAGTCCTGATATATCTTACGAAAATTTTATGTATTATATTGAATTGAAATTGAAACTTATCGGGAGGTAAGATGAAAAATGATTTTGAAATTATTGCTAAATATACAGATAAACCTTTAATTATTGATGGGAAACTACAAGAAGATGTATGGAAAAAAGCACCTATTTATGAACTTGAACTTCCGGGTAATGAAAAAAAACAACCAGTAGAAAAAGGAGAAGTTCAACTTGCATGGGATGAAGAGTATTTATATGTAGGAATTAAATTTTATGATTCAGATATTGTTCAGGAAAGTAATAAAAATCAGACACATCATTATCTTACAGGAGACCTTGTTGAAATATTTTTAAAACCTGAAAAGAATACATGGTACTGGGAGATATATGGAACTCCAAATTGTAAAAAAACTGTTTTCTTTTTTCCTGGAAGAGGAAGAGCAGGATTACAGGGGTGCTTTAAACCAAATATTGACCTTGACAGAATTCTTATAGGAACACAGATAAAAGGAACATTAAATAACTGGCATGACATAGATGAGTACTGGACACTTGAAATGGCTATCCCTTCTGAAGAATTGAAATCTTTTGGTGATAATTTTGGTTATGGTTCAGAATGGAGGATTTTGATAGCAAGATATAATTATTCAAGATATTTGCACTGGAAGGAACTATCTTCTTTTCCTAAACTTTCTGTTCCTAACTTTCATCTTATTGAAGAATATGGTAAACTTGTATTTGAAAAATAAAAGGGGATAAAATGTTATACACAGAAGTCAATGTTCCTGTTGAGTTTTCTTTAAGAAGTTATAAAAGATATAAGGACATTTTTAATGAAGTTGAAGTTGATGTTATTTTTACCTCCAGTAAAGGAGAAAAATTTAAAGTTCCTGCTTTCTGGAAAGGAGAAAATGAATTTGGTGTAAGGGTATCTTTTCCTGAAGATGGAATTTATGAATGGGAAAGTATATCTAACAATGAAAAAGAAAGAGGATTACACGGACAGAAAGGAAAAATAAAAGTTGAAAAATATAAAGGAAAAAATCCTCTTTTTGTTCATGGAAGATTAAAAATTTCTGAAAATAAAAGGTATTTATGTCACAAAGATGGCAAACCATTTTTCTGGTTGGGTGATACATGGTGGATGGGTTTATGTAAAAGGTTGAAATGGCCTGAAGAATTTAAGGAACTTACAGATGATAGAATCAAAAAGGGTTTTACTTTAATTCAAATTGTTGCTGGTTTATATCCTGATATGAGTTATCCTGATAGAAGAGGAGAAAATGAAGCAGGATATCCATGGGACAAAAATTTCAAAAGAATCAATCCTTATTATTTTGATATGGCAGATTTAAGATTATTTCATCTAATTAATTCAGGACTTATATCGTGTATTGTTGGATGCTGGGGATATTATTTAAAATGGATGGGAATTGAAAAAATGAAAAAGCACTGGAGATATTTAATAGCAAGATATTCTGCTTATCCTGTTATATGGTGTGCTTCTGGTGAATATGATATGCCATTTTATTTATCAGAAACTTCTGAGGAGGACAAAAATTTACAAAGGAATGGTTGGAAAGAAGTAATAAAATATATAAAAAAGATTGACCCATACAAAAATCCAGTAACAGTTCATCCAGGCAGTTTTACAAGAGAGGTTGAAGGATATTCAGAAATTCTTGATTTTGACGTGCTTCAGACAGGTCATTCAGACGATTCAATCAAAAATACAGTTTACAGAGTGAAGCAATCTTATGAAGCAGAGCCTGTAATGCCTGTTGTGATTGGAGAAGTTGCTTATGAAGGAATAGGAGGTCAGTGCAGAGAACAGATACAGAGATTGAGTTTCTGGGCATCTTTTTTAAATGGTGCTTGTGGATTTACTTATGGAGCAAATGGAATATGGCAGGTAAATAGAAAAGAAGAAATTTATGGTCCATCTCCACATGGTATGAACTGGGGAAATACTCCATGGGATGAGGCAATGAGTTTACCTGGTTCAAAACAACTTGGATTATCAAAAAAATTACTTGAAAAATATAGATGGTGGGAATTTCAACCAAGACCTGACTGGATTGAAGTTGATGTGAGTAGTGAAAACAGAGAAAAAAATTACTATCCATACATTGCTGGAATTCCCGAAGAAGTCCGTATTGTTTATATTCCTTTTTTTTACAATAACTTTAAAATCAAGAAAATTGAGAAAAATGTTAAATATAAAACATTTCTTTTTAATCCTGTAAATGGTGAAAAAATAGATAGCGGAGTTGTAAATCCTGACAGAGAAGGAAACTGGGAATTGCCTTCTCTTGTTAAAAACTCATGGGCAAAACTCCCTATCTATCAGGACTGGATTTTAGTTCTTGAAAGAATTTAGTTTTTTTATTTATATCATCCTTTTTTTGACTTTAACATAAATTTTAAATATAATTTTAAATTAGAAGGACAAAAATGGGATGAAAAAAATGAAAAAAATTTTAAGTGTTATTTTTCTATTATTTATTTTAGGAGGATGTACTCCTGTTTTAAAACAACCAGAACTCCCAAAAGAAGAAATTGAAACAGAAAGAGAAAAACAAAGGGAAATTGCTCTCAATACACTTATTGAGAGACAGATAAGATTATATAAAACTGGTTTTCCATTATTAAAAGGTGCTGTTAATTTCTACACAAAAAAACCGATCCTTTCACTTGGGATTCTTATTCATAGCAGTAAAAATTATAAAAAAGAAGATTTACCTATTATAAGTAAAAAATACCGGATTGAAGATTCTCCAACCATACTTTATGTACATCCACATTTCGGGGCTTATAATGCAGGATTGAAAATAAACGACAGAATAATTGAGATAAATAAAAAGAAAGTAGAAAGCATAGAAAATATTTCAAAAATTATGGAGGGAATTGATTTAAGTAAAGAAAAGGTTGAAGTTATTGTTGATAGGAATGGAGAAATTTTAACTTTTAATGTCCCTACAACAAAAATATGTCCATTTTCTTTTGTTCTTTATACAGACCCTCAGGTTGGAGATAGCATAAATGCTTCTACTGACGGACAGACCATATATGCAACTCCGGGATTATTAAGGTTTATTCAATCAGATACAGAACTTGCTTTTGTTTTATCACATGAAATTGCTCATGCTGTTTTAGACCATGTTCAAAAAATCTCTGGCAACAGAATTCTCGGAACAATTGTTGACATTGCAATAACTGTTGCAACAGGTGTTAATACTCAGGGTGTTTTTGGAAATATTGCAGGTCTTGTTTATTCAAAAGAATTTGAAAAAGAAGCAGATTATCTTGGAACCTATATCGCTGCTATAAGTGGATATGATGTTTCTGATGCTCCTAATTTCTGGAGAAAGATGGCTGCTGAATATCCCGGGTCAACAAAAGATGTTTTTCTTACAACTCATCCATCTTCTCCTGAAAGGTATATTTTAATTGAAAAAACAGTTGAAGAAATTAAAGAAAAACAGAAAAAAGGGATTCCTCTTTTCCCTGACTACAAAAAAACCAAGTAAAAAATGTCTTTAATTTTAATCGGACTTATAACAGGATTTTTTGCAGGTTTTATATGTGGACTTTTTGGTATGGGTGGAGGTTCTTTAATGGTTCCTGCAATATATCATTTCTTTGGTTTTACTTTTCCAACTGAAAGCAGAATGAAAATTTCTATCGGAACATCTTTACTCGTAATTATTTTTTCCTCAATATCTGCAATCATAACTTATTTCAAAAATAGAAAAATTAAAACAAACCTTATTATTTTGATTGTCCCTTCTGGAATTTTAGGTTCTCAATTTGGTGCATTTTTAACAAGCAGATTAGATGATGAAACTGTAAAATATATCTTTATTTTTCTTATCACATTTTTGGGTTTAAGAATGTTTTTTGCTCCTGAAAATAAGGAAAACGAGATATCAGATAATAATTCATATAACAAACTTTCTGGAATTTTAATTGGTTTTTTTTCTGGTTTAATCTCAGGCCTGTGTGGAGTTGGAGGAGCAGTTTTAATAATACCTTTACTTTATTTATTCTTAAAAATTCCAATTCATTATGCAATAGGAACTGCACTCATCGCAATACTTTTTAATGCAATTTCAGGAAGTATCGCCTATATGGTCAGAAATCTTGTAAACATTAAAATAGGACTATTGCTTGCATTGACTTCTATTATAGGTGCTCCTCTTGGTGCAAAAATTGGTATAAATCTTCCCAAAAAAACAATGAGAAAGATTTTCTCAATAATTCTTATTTTATCGGGTATTTCAGTCCTTTTCAGAAAATAACTCACAAAATAATATTTTTTACATATTGAGCAATTGAAATACAGCAGGTCAAACCTGGTGAATCAATACCAATTAAATTTATAAATCCAGGTATTTCTTCTTTTATAACAAAATCTTTAAATTCATCTCCTTTTTTCTGCAATTTTGGTCTTATACCGTAACTTTCAGGAATTAAATCATCAATTTTTATAGAAGGTAAATATTTTTTCAATTGCTCAAAAAAAATTTCTTTTTTTGTATCGTCAATCTTATATACTGAATTTACTTTTTCATCCGGATATGGTGGATAAATTTTTTCAACATATTCAACATCAGGACCTGCTCTTAAAATTCCATCAAATCTCGGAGTTAAATGAATTCCCAGTCCTTCTTTACCTGGAACAGGATAAACAAGCAAAGGGATATTAAATTTTCTTGTAATTGTAAAATAATCTCCTTTTGCCCAGTAAACATCATAATTGAATCCGAGCATTCTTGAGATATTTTCAGCATATAGCCCTGCACAATTTATAACAATTTCAGAATAATATCTACCTTTTTCTGTTTCAACAAGATATAAAGAATTTTTCTTTTCAATATTGATAACCCTTTCATCAAATCCAGCAATCCCGCCATTGTTTATAAATTTCTCATATAGACAGTCCATAAGATAATGAACATTTAAAATTCCTGTTGTAGGAGTATATAAAGCACATATTCCTTCTATTTCAGGACAAAATTTTTCAATTTCATTTTTCTCAATTATTTTTAATTCAGGAACTCCATTTTTTATTCCCTGACTATATAATCTCTCAATCTCTTCTATCTCATCCTTTTCTATTGCTAATGTAAGTTTTCCCGTTTTTTTGTGTAATATATTATTTTCTCTTAAAAACTCATAAAGTAAATTATTCCCTTCAACACACAATTTTGCTTTTAATGAATTTTCTGGATAATGAATTCCTGAGTGTATTACTTCACTATTTCTTGAACTTGTTTCAAGACCATATTTTTTATTTTTCTCAATTAAACCAACTGAATATCTTTCAGAAAGTTTATAAGAAATTGAAAGTCCAACAACTCCAGCCCCTATAACAATAACATCAAAGTCCTTTTCCATTTAATTTATTCTGCTTTTATTATAATCTGTGCTCCTTTAAGTCCTTCTGATTTAGCAGTAATTTTTATCTTTCCTTTCTTTTTAAAAATTGACCTTATATAAACAACACATTTTCCATGAAAAACTTTTCTGTAATTAGCACAGAATGGTTCTGTAGATATTGGATTTCCATTATCAACAGCAACTATTTCAGCAGGACCTTTTATATCAAAATGAATTAAATTATCAGCAAAAGGACATAAAACTCCTTTCTCACCAACGACTTCCACATATACAAAAACCATATCCTCTCCATCCCCTTTAATTATTTCTCTATCAGGAATAAGTTTAATCTTTGATGGTTTTCCTGCTGTTTTCACAACTGTTTCCTTTACTACATTTCCTTTTTCATCATATACAACTGCTTTTACCTCACCCGGCTGATATATAACTCCATTCCATACCAATCTATATCTATTCACAAGTCCTCTTGAATGTTTAGTTTTCTTACCATAGGAGATACCATTTACAAAAAGTTCAACAGTATTCCATTTACTGTAAACCTGAACAGTAATTGCTTTACCTTCAAAACCAAAAAGGGTCCAGTGAGGAACAATATGTAATGTTTCTTTATCTGCCCATATACTCTGATATAAATAAAACCTGTCCTTTGGTATACCGCATAAATCAACTATTCCAAAATATGAACTCCTGCTTGGCCATTCTTCATTATACGGGGTTGGTTCTCCAAGATAATCAAAACCTGTCCAGACAAACTCACCCATAATAAAAGGATGCTCATCCTGTGCTTTAAACTCAACATCCGGGATATTTGCCCATGAAGGATGTGATAAATCAAAACTGTTCACCTGCAATGTTTCTCTTTTAACATCTCTTTCCTCTTCAACTGGAAAATAATATTCTCCTCTTGTACTTATACATGATGCTGTCTCACTTGCATACATAGGTTTTCCAGGAAGAAGTTGATGAAATTTCCCATAAAGATGTGGTAAATAATTCCATCCACAGACATCAACAACCTGTGCAAAACCATTTTTTATTGCTTCTTCTCCCCAGTTCATTGCAGTTGTTGTAGGTCTTGTAGGGTCTTCTTCCTTACATATATTGTGTAAAAATTTAGCAAGTTTAGGTCCGTTAACAGGGTCTGTCTGTTCAGGAATTTCATTTCCAATACTCCACATAATAACGGATGGATGATTTCTATCTCTTCTTATCATTGCTCTTAAGTCCTTTTCTGCCCATTCATCAAACAACTTATTATATCCATTTTCGCATTTAGGTATTTTCCATTCATCAAACGCCTCATCTATCACAAGAAAACCCATTTCATCTGCAAGGTCAAGAAGTTCAGGACATGGAGGATTATGACTTGTTCTTATCGCATTACATCCCATTTCTTTTAAAATTGTAAGTTGTCTTTTTAAAGCAATTTTATTTACTGCTGCTCCAAGAGGTCCAAGGTCATGATGCATACAAACTCCTTTAAATTTAATATCTTTTCCATTTAAAAAGAAACCCTTTTCGCTGTCAAAAGTAATTGTTCTTATCCCAAATCTTGTCTGGTAATAATCAACCACTTTTCCATCTATTTTTACACTCAAACATGCAGTATAAAGATTGGGATTTTCAACTGACCACAATAATGGATTTTCAACAAAAATTTCCTGTTCAAATATTCCCTTATCAGAGATTTCCTTGATTGTACTTTCTGTAATTATTTCTTTCCCTTCAGGTGATAAAATTTTTGTTTCAAGTTCAACATATTTACTTTTTCCTGTATGATTTTCAACTTCTGTCTTTATGTGAACTTTTGCAATTTTTTCATCAATATAAGGAGTTGTAATATATGTTCCCCATAAAGGAATGTGCACATTATTCATTATAACAAGACGAACATTCCTGTAAATCCCTGCTCCCGGATACCACCTTGAAGCATTCGGTTTATTATCAACTGAAACTGCAATAAGATTTTCTCCTTCTTTAATAAAATCTGTAATGTCAAAAGCAAAAGAAGCATAACCATAAGGCCATTGTCCAACATAAATCCCATTACAATAAACTTTACTATTACTCATAACACCATCAAACTCAATCCTTATTCTTTTATCTTTAATGTTTTTAAGTTCAATTTTTTTTCTGTACCAACCTTTACCAGCATGAGGAAGACCACCTGTAACACCAGTAAGAACAATTTCTTTTTTTCTTCCATTTTCTTCCCTAACATAAACCCTTTTATCATTTTCCGGACTGAAAGGACCTTTTATTGCCCAGTCATGAGGAACCTGTACTTCTTCCCAGTTAGAATCATCAAAATCAAAATTTATTGCATCCTGAAAATCTCCCTTTTTAAACTTCCATCCATATTTTAAAACTTCTATTTTCCTCATTTTTTCCCTCCATGTAAATACTTTATTTTAACCAATTTCCCCTTAAAGTCAAAAACAAACTTCCTCTTAAAGTTAAATTTTTATTTTACTACCAGATTTCCAAATCTCTTACATATTTATATAACCCACCTTTAAGGTGGACTGAACAATTCGAATAATCACTCAGGGTGATGCAAAATCAAAGCCAGAAAATTTTGACCCTCAAATTTTAGAGATATTTAAGAAATACCATAAGGAATTCAAAGAAATATTTGATAAAAATTCCTGAGTTTACTAAGTCCCTTCCTCTTAATTATGTTTCCCGACATCTCCACTGCCCACCTTAAAGGTGGGAGAAAATGCGAGGGGAGGGATTTGAACCCTCATCCGCCTAAGGCGGACTGGATCCTAAGTCCAGCGCGTCTGCCATTCCGCCACCCTCGCTTTTATATTTTTCTTCTATTTCTACTGCCGAGTCCAGTTTTTACTTCTTCTTAAGTTGGTTACAGTTGTGCTCCTGATTATATTTCTACTCCTTTCCTCTATCCTTCACTTACTTACGTCTCTATATCATATTACATCCTACCCGCACCAACTCACCCCTTGCTACACCCACCTTGCTAATCAGGGCTTACTACAGGGGCTCGGTTCCGCCACCCTCGCTTTTATATTTTTCTTCTATTTCTACTGCCGAGTCCAGTTTTTACTTCTTCTTAAGTTGGTTACAGTTGTGCTCCTGATTATATTTCTACTCCTTTCCTCTATCCTTCACTTACTTACGTCTCTATATCATATTACATCCTACCCGCACCAACTCACCCCTTGCTACACCCACCTTGCTAATCAGGGCTTACTACAGGGGCTCGGTTCCGCCACCCTCGCTTTTATATTTTTCTTTCTGAAAAATTCTATAATTTTATTTTACTCCTGTTTGCGTAAGAGTGTCCAATTTTTACAAGGGATGCCCCTGTGAAATTATAGGTTTAAGGAAATCTGGATTGCTTCATATAAAAATCTGACAGGATAAATTTCTATATTTTTAACAAAAACATCATTTTTATTTTTTTCAGGAATAATGGCTTTTTCAATTCCAAGACGTGCACATTCTTTCAATCTTAAATTTATATTCTCAACTCCTCTTATTTCTCCTGTAAGCCCTATTTCTCCAATTACAACAGATTTTTTTAAAGGTGCAATATCTTTAAGTGAAGAAACACAGGAAACAGCAACTCCAAGGTCACTACCCACTTCATTTATTTTTATTCCACCGCCAACATTGACATAAACATCATATGTATTGAAATTGAATTTTAATTTTTTCTCAAGAACTGCAATTATTAAAGAAACCCTGTTATAATCAAGCCCTGAAACAGTTCTTTTTGGAATTCCATAATATGTCGGAGTTACAAGTCCTTCAATTTCAACAAGTATCGTTCTTGTTCCTTCAATCGTAGGGAATATAGTCCTTCCAGGTGTATTTTTTTCAATATCCTGAATGAAAATACTTGAAGCATCAGGTATTTCTTTAAGTCCATTTTCTTCCATTGAAAAAACGCCAATCTCATTTGTTGAGCCAAATCTGTTTTTTATACTCCTTAAAATTCTTAAATTTGTTCTTATATCTCCTTCAAAATAAATAACTGCATCAACAATATGCTCAAGAATTTTAGGTCCCGCAACAATCCCTTCTTTTGTTATATGTCCTACAAGAAAAGTGGAACAATTATTTGCTTTTGTGTATTTCATAAAAAAATTTGCATTTTCTCTTACCTGGGTAACTGAACCTGGAATTGTCGGTATTTCTGGATTGTAAATTGTCTGGATTGAATCAATTATAATAAAATCCGGCTTTATTTTTTCAAGTCCATTTTTTATTGTATTTATTTCTGAAGTTGTCAATAAATATATTTCGTCACTCTCAACTCCAAGTCGTTTACTCCTCATTTTTATTTGATTTTCTGATTCCTCTCCACTTATATATAAAACTTTATAACCATTTTTAGCAAGATTACCACATACAGTTAAAAGCAATGTTGACTTTCCCACTCCCGGTTCTCCTGCAACAAGTATATAACTTTTTTTAACAATGCCTCCTCCAAGAACCCTGTCAAATTCTTCTATTCCTGTTTTTATTCTTGGTGTTTCTTCAAATTCAATTTCGGAGAGTTTTTTAGGATGGACTATTTCTTTTTCTTCAAATTTTTCTAGTGATGTATAAAATTCTTCAATAAATGTATTCCACTTCCCGCAGTTAGGACATCTACCAAGTAATTTAACAGTTTGATATCCACATTCAGAACATACAAATATACTTTTTTCTTTTTTCATTTTCTTCTAAAAAATAATTTCCAGGGGTGTTCTCTTATGTCTTTTATAAAATTTAAAGCCTCATTATAAAGTTCATCACTATATAGAAACTTACCTGCACTGCCTTTACCTGATTTTAAATCTACTAAAACTGAATTTAAATTTTCAAGGGTAATACTCAATTTTTCAGATGCATCTCCAATTTTTTCAGTTGTTTCTTTTAAAAGTGCTATTTCTTCTTTAATATCTTCAAGCATCTTCTCTTCTTTCATAATTTTTGCTATAAGTCCTTCTGTCTGGAGTTTTTCAAAAAATTCTTTAATCTGTGAGGATGTTTTTTGGAATTCTTCTGATGTCTCTGTAAAATTAACAAGAAGTTTATCCGCTTTATCTTTAATTGTCAAAAAATCTCTTATACTTCCCATCGTTTTTTCAATTTCGCTTTTCCCTGAAACAAGAAATAAATCTGTATCATCAATAACTTTTGAAATCTTTGAAGAATTTTCTTCAATAAAAGAATTTAAATTATTATTTGTTTTAGATAGCCCTTCAACAAGACCATCTATTTTTGTAAAAGAATCGTTCAATCTATCAAACGTGGTTTTGAAACTTGCAAGAATTTCTCTTATCTGCTCCTGAATTTTTTTATCACCTGTAATTTGGCTGATATCTGAAAGTATTTTATTTAAATTTTTTGCAATTTCTTCTCCCATATTTGCAATTTTATCCACAGATAAAGGATTTTCTCCCTCAACTATTTCTCCCTTTTTAATAAACTCTTTTTCATTTGACGGGTTTATCTCAACATATTTTTCCCCAATAATTCCAAGTGTTTTAATTGTAAATCTACTGTGTTTCCCGATTTTTACATTTGGATTAATTTTCAATTTTACAAAAACTTTTGGTGTTTCCTCATATATAATTTCAATTTTTTTAACCTCACCAACCCTTACTCCACTAACCCTCACTGGACTTCCTGTTTCAAGCCCACCAACATAATCAAATAAAACTCCTATTTCATAACCAGTCCATTTTCCCAATCTTGTCTGAGTAAAGATAAAAACAATAATTCCGATAATTGCAGCAAAAATAAATATCCCAACCTTCAGTTCATCTGTTATTTTCTTTTCCATTTTATCCTCCCGTTTCAATATAACTTCTTATTATCGGATGCTTACTTTTTTCCCTCAATTCTTCGTATGTACCACTTTCTATTATTTTACCTTCATCAATCAAAATCAATCTTTTACCTATTTTTCCTGCAAGTTTAACATCATGTGTTACAGTTATATCTGTTGTATTAAAATTTTGATGTATTTTTCTTATCAATTCAGTAAGATTTTCACTTGTTATTGGGTCAAGGCCTGTAGTGGGCTCATCATAAAATATTATTTGAGGTTTTGATATTAAAGCCCTTGCAATTGACACCCTTTTTTTCATACCACCACTTAATTGTTCAGGCATCATATCAGCAACACTTTCATCAAGTCCAAGGGATTTCAAACTTTCTATGGCAAGATTTTTTATTTCTTCCTTACTTTTATCTGTATGATAAAGATAATAAAACCCGACATTTTCCCAGACAGTTAAAGAATCAAATAAAGCAGAGTTCTGAAATACCATTCCCATTTTTCCTTTTATTTCCATCAATTCTTCTTCTTTAAGAATACGCATATTTTTGCCAAAGATATAAATTTCTCCTGTGTATCTTTTTATTATCCCAAGAATTGTTTTTATTAAAACCGTCTTTCCACAGCCAGATGGACCAACTATAACAATAGATTCTCCCTTTTCAATATCAAAATTTATATCTTTTAATACATCTTTATTCCCAAGTTTTACATTCAAATTTTTAACAGAAATTATTTTTTCCATTTTATACAAAATAAAAAAGACCTGTTATAATTAAATTTGCAAGAATAATTAAAAAAAACGATGATACAACCGCATTTGTTGAAGCCCTTCCAACTCCTTCTGCTCCACCATAAGCATTAAGTCCTTCATAAGAAGAAACATTAACAATAATAACTGCAAAAACTACAACTTTTAAAAGTCCTATAAGAAAATCTTTAATGTTTACGTATTTAAAACTCTGATACAGATAAATACCCGAAGGAATACCAACCATAAAGACACCCACAAAAAAACCGCCAATAATTGAAATAAAAAAACTTAAAATAAAAAGACAGGGAAGGGATATAATTCCTGCAATAACCCTTGGAGTTACAAGATATACAACAGGGTCAACAGCCATAACTTCTAATGCATCTATCTGTTCTGTAATTTTCATAACACCTATTTCTGCAGCAATTGAAGCGCCTATTCTACCAGCAATAATTAAAGCAATTAAAACAGGACCAAGTTCTCTAATCATTGAAATCGTAACAAGCCCTCCTGAATACATTTCAGCACCAAATTTTTTAAGAGTATGAACTGTTTCCATAACAAGTACCATTCCTGTAAATAAAGATATTATTCCAACAAGAAACAATGACTCATTTCCAATTTCAAGTATAAACTTTAAAATGTCCTCTTTTTTCTTAAATTTTGTTATCTTTTTTGTTGAAGAAAAGATAAGAATTGAAACTGAACCCATATAGTTAATAATAAACAAAAATTTCTCCCCAAGATTTTCCAAAAATTTTTTCATATTTCCTGTCTTGGTGTATAGTTTTCAAATCTTGTGTATTCTTCCAGAAATGTAAGAAAGACAGAACCAGTTGGACCATTTCTTTGCTTTGCTATTATAACTTCTGCTATACCCTTATTTTCTTCTGTTTCATTATAATATTCTTCCCTGTATAAAAGTAAAACAAGGTCTGCATCCTGTTCTATTGAACCACTTTCTCTTAAATCTGCAAGTTGTGGTTTTTTATCAACTCTTTGTTCAGTAGCCCTGCTTAACTGAGAAACTGCAATCACAGGGATATTCAACTCTTTTGCAAGTGATTTTAAAGATGCTGAAATTTCACTTATCTCCTGCTGTCTATTCTCAGCCCTTCCTTTTCCTCTCATAAGTTGTAAATAATCAATAATTATAACCTGAATATTTTCTTTTGCTTTCAATCTTCTCGCCCTTGCTCTCAATTCAAAAACATTTAAAGAAGGAGTATCATCAATAAAAATTGATGCTTCTTCAAGTTGAGATGCAGCAATTAGTAATCTACCTATTTCTTTATCAGATAGAAGCCCCTGCCTTAATTTCAAAATATTAACCTTTGCCTCACTGCATAACATCCTCTGAACAATCTGTTCTTTGCTCATTTCAAGGGAAAAAATTAAAACTGGGATTTTTTCTACTCCTGAATTCAAATTAAGTGCGATATTACAGGCAAGGGCAGTTTTCCCCATTGATGGTCTTGAAGCAATAATAATAAAATCAGATGGATGAAGACCTGTTGTCATTTTGTCAAGGTCAATAAAGCCAGTTGGAAGTCCAGTAACATAACCTCTCTTATCCTGAATTTTTTCTATGTTTTCAATTGCATCTCTAATAAGGTTCTTTAAAGGATACGCTTCCCTTTCTATTTTATTCTGGCTTACTTCAAATATCAATGATTCTGCTTTGTCAAGAAGTGTCTCAACTTCATCCTGCTGATTATATGCTTCAGAAATAATTTTTGTAGCATTTGAGATTAAAGACCTCAATATATATTTTTCTCTGACTATTTTCATATAATCATCAACATATGCAGATGTTGGAACAGTTTCAACAATATGGGTAAGATATTCTACTCCACCAATTTCTTTAAGTGCATTTTCTCCTTTTAATATTTCTGTTAAGGTTATAAGGTCGCATTTTTCTCCTTTTTCAAAAAGTTTTACTATTGAAGAAAAAATTTTCTGATGTGCTTCACTGTAAAAAAAATCAACCTTGAAATTTTCAAGAACTTTAATTCTTGCCTCTTCATCAAGAAGCATACATCCTAAAAGAGCTTTTTCCGCTTCTATATTTTGTGGAGGAATTTTATCAACAGGAATTTCTTCCTTTTTTTTAGGCATTTTATTTTTCTCTTATTATCCAGACCTTAATTTCACCTTCTAAACCCTCTGCCAATCTTATAGGAACTTTATATATACCCAGTTTTTTTATCGGTTCTTCAAGTATTATTTGATGTCTTTCTATATCAATATTAAGTTGTTTTTTTATTTCCTCACTTATTATTTCACTGGTTATTGCTCCAAAAAGTTTCTCGTCTCTACCTGCTTTTGCCTGTATAGTAACAGAACTTTCTTTCAATATATTTTTTAACTCTTTTGCCTGCTCAATCTTCCTTTTTTTCTTCGTCTCTTCCATCTTTTCTTTTTCTTTTAGAATTTTAATACTGCTTTCTGTTGCTTCAAGAGCATATCCATAAGGAATTAAAAAATTTCTTGCAAATCCATCTTTTATTTCTTTTATTTCTCCTTTTTTACCTTTGTTTTGATAATCTTTTATAAATATAACTTTCATTTTTCACCTCATATTTTAACAAACGGTAGAAGTCCTACAAATCTTGCTCTTTTTATTGCCTTCGCAAGTGCTCTTTGATGTTTTGAACAGACCCCTGACTGTTTTGAGGAAATAATTTTTCCCCTTGGAGTTATATATCTTCTTATTCTTCCTATATCTTTATAATCAATCTCATCAATATTTTCCTGACAGAATTTACAAATCTTGGTCTTCTTTGCCATTTTCCATTTCCTCCTTTTCTTCTATTATCTCAACATTGGGTTTTTCTAAAAATTGGAATCTTTCCACTCTGACTTCTATAGTTGATTTTTTTTCATTATCTTCTGTTTCCCAACTCCTGTAATGTAAAGAACCCTCAACAAATATCAAATTCCCTTTTTTCAAATACTCAGCACATATTTCTGCCTGTTTTCCCCAGACAACAAGATTTAAATAACAAGTATCTTCTTTCCTTTCTCCCTTTGATAGATATTCTCTATTAACCGCAAACCCAAAAGTAGCAACAGCAGTACCGCTTGTGGTATACCTTAATTCTGGGTCTCTTGTTAATCTTCCTATTAAAAAAACTTTATTCAGAAACGGACCCGGCATTAACCTCCTCCTCAAAATTTAACTTCTTTCTCTGTAAAATCAAATATCTCAAAATATTTTCTCTTCTGTAAAAATTGCTTTCAATCTTTGAGATATTTTCTGGTTTTGTTTTTATATAAAAAAGATAATAAATTGCCTCTTCCTTCTTTTTAATTGGATATGCAAGTGTCTTTCTACCAAGATTATCCTTTTTTACTATTTCTGCACCTTCTCTTAAAAGAACTCTTTCAATAAAATCAACTTCCTTATTAAATTCTTCTTCCGGTAAATCTGCTTTTATTAAAAAACATAATTCATAATTTCTCAACATATTTTTTTCCTCCTTCCATTTAGGATGATTTATTATTTACCGTCTATAATTTAATTATATTTAGAAATTTAAAAAAGTCAATAAAAATTAACTAATCATGAATTTCAATAATATCTCTATCCTGAAGAATATAATCCCTTCCAGCAATTATCACCTTATCATTTCCCTCTCTCCACAATCTTGCATATTTAAAATTTTTAAGAAGGTCTTTATGAATAATTTCTGCAAGTTCAATAACTGTTGTATTTTTCTTTAAAGTGTATGGATTTTCAAGGTCAGGTGGTTTTCCAGGTGTTTTTGTATATACTCTGATTATATCAAGAGAAATAAACATTTTTTCTTTTAGGATTTCAATATTTTCAGTATTTTTTGCAGAAATAGTTATTACTTCGGGTATTTTGTCAGAGTAAAATTCAAAAAAAATTTCTTTTATATCTTTACTTTCCGGTAAATCAATTTTATTTCCCACCCATATAATATTTTTATTAAATTTAAATTCACCCTCTTCTTTTATTTTAAACTTTTCAAGAACTTTTAATGAATCTTCCATTTCTTCAAGTATAAAATCGCTTGAAATATCAAATAAAAAAATCAAAGAGTCTGCTTTTCTTAAAATATCACCCACCCAGTTTTCTGTAAATTCAATAGATAAAGAAGGAGTATCAATCACCTGTATTTTTATATCCTGATAATCCATCATTCCTGGGGTTGGTATTTTAGTTGTAAAAGGATAATCACCTATTTCCGGATTTGCTTTTGTTAATTTTGAGAGAAGAGTGGATTTACCTGAATTTGGTGGACCACATATTCCTATTTGACCGGCTCCTTCCCTCTGTATCACAGGAACAGGTGATTTTTTCTTTGTTTTTGTCTGCTCTTCAAGCATCTTCTTATATTTTGATATTTTACTTTTTAAAAGTGCCTGAAGTTTCTCACTTGATTTATGTTTTGGCATTATGGCAAGCATTTCTTCAAGAATTGAAATTTTTTCTTCAATTGTCTTTGCTTTTTTTAATTCTGCTTCTTTTTCATGAAATTGTGGAGGAAGATTTACAACCATCTTTATTCCTCAATCAAACTTTTTATAACGGGAAGTAATTTATTAACATTGTATGGTTTGGTTACATAATAATCAGCGCCAATTTCATATCCTTTTATTTTATCTTCATTTTCACTTTTTCCTGTAAGCATCATAACAGGAACTTTTCTGCTCAAAGGACCCTTTTTAATTCGTTTTAAAACTTCCCATCCATCAATACCTGGTAGTACAACATCAAGAATGACAAGGTCTGGTTTATCTTCCTTAAAAATTTTCAATCCTTCTTCTCCGGTTGCTGCTTCATAAACAATATATCCTATCCTTTTTAACTCTCTGCTTAAAATCAATCTTTCTTCCGGGTCATCTTCAATAATCAAAATTTTTTTTATTTCCATATTATTATTTTACCACATGTAAATTCAAGTGTCTATTTATTTTAATTCCTTTAAATTTTTACAATTTAAGGAAAAACGACGATTAAAAATACTAAAAAGATTTTCCAAAATTTCTATTTCACAATTTATTTATCTCATCCCTATTGAATTTTAGAAATCTGTATTTTTTACTGTTCTTTATGTAATATACTCCTTTTTCCTTTATAACTTCGCCTATAATTTGTAGTTTAATTCTGTTTTTTTTACAAAAATCAATCAATTTTTTTTCTTCTTTCCTGTCTATTATTCCGAGAATACAACCGGAAGAAATTATACCCAGTGGATTAAATCCTAAAACTTTACAAAACTTAATAACAGGTGAATAAAACTTCAATTTTTTTAAATTAACTACAATTCCTATTTTTTTACTTTCCGAAATTTCATATAAAGCGGTTGATATTCCTCCTTCTGTCGGGTCATGCATCCATTTTATTTTAAAATTTTCCCACATTAATTTTGTTTCTTTAAATACACTTATCCCTGGATTTTTAATTGAATTTTTAACCTTTTTTAAATATTTCTCCGAAAAATATTTTTTTAACTCATCAAACTTTTCTCTTGCTATAATTGAAGCACCCTCTATCCCTATTTCTTTCACAAGAAAAATTTTATCTCCTTGTTTTATTTTTAAAAATTTTACCCTTTTTATTTTACTTCCAATCATAAATCCAACTGCAATAACCTTTTCAATACCAGAAATTATTTCAGTATGTCCACCTATCCACTTTATATTAAATTTCTTACATTCATTACTTATCTGGGAAAAAACATATTCAATATCAGAAAAAACTGTATTTTCCGGAAAAAAAAGAACACATAAAAACCATTCAGGAACTCCACCCATTACAGAAATATCATTTACATTAATATTCACAAGATAAAAACCAATATCCTTTGAAGTTAAAGTTATTGGGTCTGCCTTTGCATAAACATATTTATCTTTCATTCTAAAAATCGCACAGTCAATCCCCACACCAGGCAGAATCAATATCCCCTTATCTTTTGCTGTATATCTTTCAATCAGATACTTTAAAAATTTATTTGGAAGTTTACCTGAAGGAAAACCTTTTAAATTAAGAATGTACTCAATATCTTCAATATCATAAAAAACAAAATCAGCACCCTCTTTCAAAAAAACTTCTTCTTTTACATATTCACCAGCAATTCCAATACTCAATATATTTAATTTTTTCCCGCATCTTACATCTAAAAAATGGTCACCTACAAGAATAACCTCGTTTTTTTGTAATCCCATCTTTTTCAAACATTCTTTTATATGTAAAGGGTCTGGTTTATATTTTTTAACATCATCTCTTGTAAGAATAATATCATAAGGAATGGAAAACCTATCAACAACTTTTTCAACCACTTCTCTACAGTTTCTCGTAATTATTCCTATTTTTATACCTTTTTCTTTTAATTTTACAAGTAAATCCATAACCCCTTTTTTAGGATATGTCTTTTCAGATGCTTTAATTTCTTCAGTTTTTAAAATTCTATGCCCTAAAGAATAAAATTTTTCTCCCTTTTCTCCATTCAATTTTTTTATTTTTTCAAGTAATTCAAGAATTGGTAAATTTTCAGAAGGAATTTTAAGATTTAGTTTTTCTGCTTCTTTAAGTATCTTTTCTTTTATTTTCTTAAAATCAATAGAAAGAAATACAAGTGTCCCATCAAAATCAAAAATTACTCCCTTTACTTCCAAAACTTTTCTCCTTGATGATTAAAGATATTTTTTAAAATTCTCAATTCCTTTTTTAATGGATGGGACTGGATTTTCTGGTTCTCCCTCATATTCAATTATAAGCGGTCCCTGAAAATTTATCTCTTTAAGTTTATTCACAATTTTACCTATATCAATATTCCCCTCTCCAAGAACAACATCAACAGGTCTTCTATCTCTCTCAAAAATAAAATCCTTTAAATGAAGGGAATACAATCTTTTGTCAAATGTTTCAATCATTTTTACTGGGTCTATTCTTGAATCAAGTGACCATGCAGTATCAAGACAGAGTCCAATTCTTTCTGAAGTATTTTTAAAGACATAATCAAGTGTCTGTATATTTCCAAGCCAGTGCCATCCACCATGATTATGTATTGCAAGTTTAACATCATATTCATCAGCAAGTTTTTCAGCAACTCTAAAACAGTCAAAAATTTTATTTATATCAAAATCAGCACTTATGTATTTTGCTCCACACATTTTTACAAATTCAAAATATTTTCTCTCATTCGCTTCATTATTTGAAAAACCCTGAACTCCAATGGAATAAATTTTAACTCCTTCATCCTCATAAATTGAAATAACTTCTTTAAATTTACTCTCATCAAGAAAATTTATATGAACTCCACATAATTCAATTTTATTTAAACCCAGTTCTCTTACCATCTTTGCAACTTCTCTATTATCCTTAAAATTTCTGAAACAATAACTCTGAACGCCAAGATTTTCCATAAACTTATTCATACTTTCCCTCCTTTTTTAGTTTTTCTTCTATAATTTTAATTTCTTCAATTTCTTCTTTTTTTAACTGGTCTTCAAAAATACTGAAACTCAAAACCTCTTCAAAACCTTCTTTCAAAAATCTCATTAATTCTTTTTCATCAATATCTGAAATTATATCCTTCAAGCAACCAATTTTAGAAAAATCAACCTCTTTAATAAATATATTTTCCCACAAATCCTTTCTTATATCAATTAAAATTGAACCATGCTGTAAAAAAGAAAAATTATTTCTTCTCTGAGCAGAACCAATTACTTTTTTATCATTGTAAACTATATCATGCCTGGAAGATAGAGAAAAACAGGGTATATCAGTAAAGGATGGCTCTTCCCCTTCTGAAAATCCTCTTATTTTAAAATTTATTCCTTTCTTTTCTATCCCTTTGATTATCCCTTTGCACAGAATTATATATGAAGAAAATGGAGAAGAAAAAAAAGTATGATGGGAAGTATTCGCACAGAAAGAGTAAGTAATTTCTATATCATGAAAAATGGCACTTCCTCCTGTTGGTCTCATAACTATTGGAATTTTATTTTCTTCACAAAACTCAAGATTAATCAAACTCTCCTTTTTCTGATTATAACCTGTTGATACAGAACTCGGATTCCATTTATAAAACCTTAAAACAGGTAAATTTTTTTTATCAATACACTTCTGCCAGAAATAATAATCAAAAGCCATGTTAAAGAAAGGGTTGTAATTATCAGATATAATTAATCTGCATTTCATTTTTCTTTTATATTATTTATGAATTCATCCACATCTATTGCTGTATAGGTTGTTATTTTTACACTCCCTCTTTGAGATATTTCAAGAGATATTTTTGCAACAGTTTCTTCATTTGGAGCAGAAATAATGGTTAAAAAATCAAACGGTCCAAGAATAGCATATTGAGATAAAATTTTCCCACCCATTTTCTCAACCTCTTTATTCACTTCTTTTATTCTCTCTGGCTTTGTTTTAACAGTTTTTGCTCCTTTTTCAGTCAAGGTACTTAACATTACAAAAGTTTTCATTTTCTCACCTCCCCTCTTTTTTTAACAGTATCAAATATATGCCCCTGGCCCGACTTGAACGGGCGACTTTTCTCAGGAGGGGGTGCTTCCCCCTTCCTGAAATTCTCCCCCCAAAACGAAAAACATAGGGGACATTCCTTTCCCCTATAACCCCTTTGTGTCGCCCTTTTTATATCTTCCTCCAAATTTTCAATTATTCTGTTTGCCTCTATTTTTCAATATGCCCCTGGCCCGACTTGAACGGGCGACACGCGGTTTAGGAAACCGCTGCTCTATCCTTCCTGAGCTACAGGGGCTTTAAGTATTTTCAAGGGTTTTCACAACTTCTGATTTTTCCTCTTTTCTGTTCAGTGCCAAATAGGTGCCACTTTTTTGTTCTTCTAAATAAAATTTTATTTCATCACTCAATATTTCAACTGCAAGTTTTTTATGTTCAGGGGATAAGTGTGCATATCTTAATGTTGTTGTAAAATCTTTATGTCCCATTAATTCCTGAACTGTTTTTAAATTTACTCCTTTCATTACAAGCCAACTTGCAAATGTATGTCTTAAATCGTGAAATCTAAAGTTTGTTATACCTGCTTTTTTAATAATTTTTTCAAATAAATGGGATATATAATGTTCACTTATATGGGAGTTTTTATCTTTTCCATAAAAAACATATTCACTTAAAGGGTCCTTTTCAATATTTAAAAGTGTCTGGAATACAATTTCATTCATAGGAACATATCTTTTTTCTTTACTTTTTGTATCCCATAAAGTTATAATCCTTTCTTTCATATCAATATCCTGCCATTTTAAATTTACTATTTCTCCTCTCCTCATACCTGTGCAATTATTATTATGCTTTTTAATGGTTCAGGTGCTAAATCTATTAATTTTTTTGCTTCCTCTGGTTTTAAATATCTTACAATTTGGTTATTTTCTTTAAATAATTTAATCTTTGGAGGAATTGTTTTTAATAATCCCCATTCAACTGCTTTATTTAACATTGCTCTTAAACATCCAAGTTCCCTATTTATTGTTGAACATTTTACTCCTTCATTTATTCTTTTTGTTTTGTAGTTTTCTATGTCTATTCCTTTTATTTCGTAAATGTATTTTCCTTTAAAGTAAGTATTAAGATTTTTTATGCTTGTAATGTCTCTCCTAAAACTTTTTTTGTTAATTCTGGAATATTTATTAAGATAAGTTTGGGTAAGTTCTTCAAATTTTATTTTTTCATTTCTTTTAATCTCTAAATATTTCCCTTCTATTATTCTTGTATGGATTGATGCTAAAGCTTTTTCTGCTTCTCTTTTTTTCTTACTTATTTTTTTTCTATGCCTTTTCCCTTGAAATGTAAAATCTATCCACCAATAACCATCTCTTTTAAATACTCTCATTTTTTTGTTTTTTATTATATACTAAACTTAAGATTTTATCAACTTTTTCTTCTATATTAACTGGATGGATTGTTTGTCTATCAATCCATTCATCAAGTTTAATTTTATCAAATTTCAATGACTTGTGGGAGAATTTAACATAAGGTATTTTCTTTTCATAAACCCACTTGTATAATGTTTTTACTGGTATTCCAAGATATTCACTTGCTTCTTTAATTGTTAGTAATCTTTTTTGTATTTTT
>ERZ795060.1340-NODE-1340-length-29209-cov-7.684023_pt1 | contig 29209 bp, 31 predicted proteins | sample MGYA00375144_ERZ795060 | MGnify/ENA primary metagenome ERZ795060 (study PRJEB30189, sample SAMN05720157) | activated sludge metagenome | isolation source: anaerobic digester from wastewater treatment plant | place: Japan | collected 2015-05-15 ...
ACACAGGGTATAAATCATTGGATTTTTCCTTCTTTTATATCAAAAAATTCTGTTGTAATAAGTTTTCTTTTACCATCCATTTCAACAACCCTTCGTACTGAAAAAATTATGAACACCATAAACAAACCAGCACCAATATTAATTGCTATCAAAAGATTATAAAAAGGTATGAATCCTGCGCTGAAAAGTCGAAAGTTTGCCGACGGATACATTTTCTCAATAACGTTTTCAAAAAAGTTCCCCCCAAAGAAGACACCTGAACAGGCAATCAACAGAAACAACACTGCCGCAGAACAATTGAGAATATAGGCGGTGGTTTTACCAAGAAACCTTAACACAACGTCCTTTCCAAATGCAAGTGTCATCAGTATGAATGTACATGCAAAAACAACCCCACCCGAAAAACCACCTGCAGGACTTATGTGGCCGTAAAGCGTAAGATAAATACCAAAAAGAAAAATAAGTCCCATTACTGTTCTGGCTGTATTTTTCACTATTAAACTCATACCTGGAGACTTTTTATCTGTCTTCATTGCTCTCACCTTTACCTGTTTTCTTTCTTCTACTCTGCACTCTCATGATTGCGAAAGCGCCCCATATGCCGGCAAATAACACGCCTAATTGGGCAAAAGTATCAAGCCCCCTATAATCAAAAAGAATTGCTGATAGTATATTGTTCGCTCCTGTTTCCTGAAATCCAGAAAAAAGATATCTATTAGATGGTGCTTCAGCAAATTGGGATATTGCAGGATTCCCAAATTCAAAAAGATTGCTAAGTGCCCTGAAGCCAAACAAAAATAAGACAAAAATCAAACCAAGCGTAACAGTCAGACCAAAAAATTCTTTATCGCCATCAATTGTGATAAGATCGTGCCTGATTGTTGCTCTGATAAGTATGATAATGATTAAAACCTCAACAACAAGTTGTGTGCTGGCGATATCAGGCGCACCAACAAACAGGTAGCATATACTGGCAACACTGCCAATCGCTCCAATAGATATCACTGCTGACAGCAAGTCAGTTGTTTCAAGTGCAATAATCGCTCCTATAATCATGAAGAAAATCAACATGCTGACAAGCAATTCTACCATTTCTCATCTCTCCAGTTTTCTAAAATGTTGCATCACTTGCATCTATCACCATTTAATAAAAATGTATAAAAATACCAGCATACCAAACAATATCCAGGTTAAATATGTACCAAGTATGCCTGTATGAAGTATCCTGAAACCCTCAGTAAAATACGAAACAATTGATTTCATTACTTCGTAAAGGTCCGTAAATTTTTTTTCGGCTGCGATATACATTGTTTTCAAAAACCTCATATCCTTGATAGCATTATAAAACTCTGTTCCTGACACTCTCATATTTTCTTCCTGTGTCTCGCCACCGATAAAAGCAGGTGCAATTCTTTTTTTCTTCGGTACCAATAATGGATAAACAATAAGTCCGAGTATTATGCCAACAATAATTAAAAACAAAGGTAGTTCCAGATTAAGTAGATGTTCAATACCGTCAATTCTCATAATCGGCATAAGAAACTTTACCACGGGTACCTGAAAATAAAATAAGCCAAAACACAAACATAATAGAGATAAAACGAGAGTTGGAACAAACATCGTCCAGTGTACTTCCTTGATATTTTTTTCTTTAATACCTGACGACTTTTGACCGAGGAAAACAGCATGGATAATTTTCATAAAACTTGCCAGTGTCAGACCACTTCCAATCAGTGCCATTACAATCCACAAAATCCAAGATGGTTCACCACTTTTCCCTGCTTCAACCAGCCCCTGATAAATCATCCACTTTGAAAAAAATCCATTGAATGGCGGTATTCCACTGATTGCAAAAGAAGCGAACAGAAAACTGAAAAAAGTAATTGGCATCACACCTGCCAGACCGCCAAGATTATCAAGGTCTGTAGTTCTTGCCCTATCCTCCACAGACCCTGCGCCAAGGAAAAGACAGCACTTATAAATGGCATGATTCATCATATGAAAAAGGCCTCCGGCAATTCCAACAGGATTTGCACTCACAATACCCAGCACCATATATCCAACCTGACTTACAGCATGATACGCAAGAAGTTTTTTCATATTGTGTTGAATCAGCGCCATAAAAACCGCACACACTATTGTTAAGGATCCTGCCAATCTAAGTAAAAACCACATGGTTTCATGATACGAAAATATATTCAGACAAATCCTTGCCAGTAGATATATTCCAAGCAGTTTATCAATTGAAGCAGGAAGAAAAGCCATCACAGAAACTGGCGCCTTTTCAGCAATTTCAGGTATCCAGCTATGAAACGGCATTGCCCCTGCTTTTGTAAAAGCAGCAACAACAAAACATAAAAACCCGAATGCGGCGAGCGTCCTATCAATCTCAATATGCATGTCAGTGATATTCAGAACCCCGGTTAACATCCAGACGATTGCGATACCAAGAATCAAAAAGGAATCACTTCCACCAGCCATGATAAGAGTTTTTTTTGCTGGATACGCAGCTTCTGGTCCGCCAAGATTTATCATTAGATAAAGTGTGATTGCAAGAATTCCCCAGAACACTGCCATCAAAAGTAAATTATTGGAAACTGCAACTCCAATTCCTGCAGCAACTGTCAATAATAACAATCCATAATACCTGTTAAGAAAATCACCGGTCAGATTAAAACTGTACAAACTGATCATCAATCCAAAAAAACTTATCCCGAAAAGTGTAACATTTGTCAAACCATCCCACACAAATAAATTTCCTGTTAACACCGGTCTTCCATCAAAACAGTAAAGAAAATAACCAAACAAGACAAGACATACATCAAATGTGACAGCCCATATTAAATTTTTCCACTTACAGGGCAAAATCAAACAAACCAATCCTGCAATAAACGGTATTCCGATAAGATAATAAATCACCGTATCCATCTATTTTTCCTTAAACCCCAGTTGTTTCCTGATTTTTCTTGTTTTTTCCTGAGACAATTTTATCAGGTCTTTCCCATCAAAAAGTTTCTTTCGAGTATCAACATCATACACAGTTATAGCACGTTCAGTACAACAATAACAGGGATCAACTCCTGCAAGAATAATTGTCACATCAGCAATAGTTTCTCCAATACAACTTGCCTTAAATGTTGGTATATTCACATAACTGGGCGCTCTGATTTTGTGCCTAACAGGACGGCTTGTTCCATCACTCCTCACATAATGAAAACATTCACCCCTTGGCGCTTCATAACGACCAATTCCTTCTCCAGGTGGAATTTCTCGAACTTCAACTTCAATTTCACCCTTTATTTTTTTCAATTTGCCAAGGCATTGTTCAATAATTTTGATGGATTCAAAGCATTCCAGCAGCCTGACAACTGCTTTTGAAAAAACATCACCATCCTGGCAGGTTATAACTTTCCATTCAACAAGATTGTACGCAGCGTGAGGGCTATCCCTTCTTATGTCAATATCAACACCTGAAGCCCGCGCTATGGGACCTACTGCACCATAATCTTTTATATTCTGTTTTGTCAATACGCCCACACCCTTAAGCCGTGCCGCAAGAACAGGATCGTCAAGGACAGCAGCAGTAAGCATTTCAATTTTTCCTTTCAGTTCGTCAAGAATCTTTTTTATAATGTCGATATCCTCATTTTCAATATTTCTTCTCACTCCACCAATTTTCATCATTGCATAATGATTTCTATTTCCAGTAACCATCTCCATTATGTCAAGAATTGGCTCTCTGTACTTCCACGCCCACATGAAGACAGTGTTATAACCAAGAAAATGTCCTGCCAATCCCACCCACAATAAATGACTGTGCAATCTTTCAAGTTCTCCGACAATACTGCGAATGTATTTTGCCCTTTCTGGAATTTCTATTCTCGCAAGGTCTTCAACAGCATTACAATAAGCAACCGGATGAGATGTTGAACAGATGCCACATATCCTTTCAATTAAAAAGGTCACCTGGTCCCAGTGCTTACTCTCAGAAAGCTTCTCAATTCCTCTGTGATTGTAACCGGCTATCCATTCAATATCTACAACTCTTTCTCCGTCGCAATAAAGAGCAAAATACTCTGGCTCCTCAAAAAGAGGATGATATGGACCAATTGGTACAATAACCTTTTTCATTGCTCTGCCTTCCTTGGACTGTCCTTTCTTAAAGGATAAAACCCTTCTGGAAATTCGTCTGTTAAAAATCTTTTTAATCCCGGATGATTCAAAAACTTTATTCCAAGTAGTTCGTAGATTTCTCGTTCAATATTCGCTGCACCTTTTACAATAGACGTTATTGATTCAACAAGAAGCTTATTTCTATCAATAAAAACACGCAATGAAATAACAATTCCATCAGGATCACAGGAAAAATGATATAAAATTTCCATATTTTCAAGATTATCGACTGCTGAAACAGTGATAAACCTTGCGTCCATATCCTGAAAAACAAATCTTGCAACATCAATCAGGTCGTTTTTATCTATTTCAATATAAATCCGTTTTTCATTATGAGGAAGAACGCTTTTAATTTTACTTCCAAATTCATTTTTTATTATTTCAATGATATCCATGTTTTCTCACTTAATTTTTTCAAGCAATTTCACAATCCCAGCAATCATCGCCTCTGGTTTTGGTGGACATCCTGGAATATAAACATCCACTGGAATAATTTTGTCAATTGGTCCTGCCATTTGATATCCTTCCTTAAAAATACCACCTGTACACGCACATGCACCAATTGCGACAACAAAACCAGGTTTTGGCATCTGCTCATAGAGTTTTCGTATCCTTTTTGCATTTTTAATCGTTCCAATCCCTGTTACAAGCAAGACATCCGCATGCTTCACACTGCCTACAAGCACCATACCAAATCTTTCAATGTCAAATCTTGGAGTAAGGCAATCAAGAATTTCAATGTCGCAGTTATTACAGGAACCTGTCGAAAGATGGAACACAAATAACGATTTCTTTAATGCCTTTGTTTTTAAGTCAAGAGCCACCTTTTTTCTCCCTTAAAACCCACCCAATGACAGAATCAGGGCAAAAAATCCAAACATTGTCAACCATCCCCATGAAAATCTCAAAATCTGATCTGTCCTCAATCGTGGGTTTGTATTTTTAACCAGAACAATGAGCAAAAGAACCACTAAATATTTTAAAATTCCTGTCACCGGGTTGTGAAAGCCACCCAGAAAATAAATGACAAAAAATGTCACACCAATGGAAAGCAGAATCCATTTCATCAGTCTGAACAATGCCAGAGGCAGTCCAGAGTACTCAACGAATGTACCGCCCGCAATTTCTGTTTCAGCTTCAGACACATCAAAAGGAACATATCCGATTTTTCCCTGAAAAGCAAGCAGTCCCACAATAAACGCAATAAATCCTGAAATGTCCCCTATATTCATCTTATGCATCATTTGATGATTCATAATTTCAGATATTTGTGCAGAATTATATTTTACAACAGGCACAAGTAATGCCAGGATAAACGGAAGTTCATAACTTAACAATAACCTAAGTTCCCTTCCAGCACCAACAGAAGCAAGAACATTACCACTTGCTGCACCAGCCAGAAAAATTGTGATGGAAGGAATCATCATCAAATATATAAATATGAACAGGTCCCATCTTAATGGTTTATAAAAAATCCCGGACAATAACACAGCACCTGTAATGACCACTGAAATAACCCCTATTACAGGAACAAGAAAAAATAAGAATTGATTGGCTCCATCAGGCACCACAGTTTCCTTTCCAGTAAGTTTTAAAAAATCTGCAAAATTCTGCCACCACGGAGGTCCAATCCTCCATTGTAACCTTGCAGTAATTTTTCTTTCCAGCCATCCGCTCATTATTCCAGATATTCCAAAAATCACAAAACTTCCAATAATCAACAGAAAAATTTTCATGATGTCCACATCTATTTTCCTTTTATTTCATAAACTTCAAGCCAGCTGATTGCTTTCACAATAATATGCTCTCCAATCTTATGGAGATTCTTTACTCCATTCAATTCTTCCTCATCTACAAGTTTTAAAGCGCCATAAGGACAACTTTCTATACAGATAAACCTGTCTCCCTCATGCAATCTGCTTCCCAGACAAACATCACATCTTTCTGTAAGGTACTGCAGGATATTAATCGGTATTGTTCCAAAGGGACATGCAAGAGCACAACTTTTACACGAAATGCAGAGAAAATTTGACCGCTTGATAATTCCATTTTCTCTTTTCAAAGCATTCTTGGGACAGGTATTAACACAGGGATAATCATCGCACCTTCTGCAGGCAAAGAAAAAAGCAATTTGTTCTCTTAAATCAGTGATACCGTTATTGGCGGGATGAAGCACATAACTGCATCGTATCACACATTCCGGACACTTATTACATATTTCATAATCAACAAAAAGTTTTTTCATTATGCCCAGACCCCTGGTTCATTTTTTATCAAATCATAAGTAAATACAGGACCATCCTTGCATACAAAATATGCTCCTATTAAACAGTGTCTGCAATGACCAACCGCACAATACATTTTTCTTTCCATTGAAAGATAAATGTCACTATCCTTGTATCCAACATCAAGCAGTTTAAGTGTAACAAATTTCATCATAACAGGAGGCCCACAAACAATTGCGACACTGTTTGAAATGTCAACATCAAGATTATCAAGCGTTTTTGTTACAAGCCCTTCTCCAAATTTCCAGTTATCATCCTTTCTATCAACTGTAATTCTAAAAGAAATCGGAAATTTTTCAGAAAGTTTAAGCCACTCATTCAATATCAAACCTTTGTAAATATAGTCAGCAGGCGTCTTTGCTCCGCAACAAAACACAATTTTTTTATACTGGTCAATTGTGTTAATCAGCGCGTAAAACAAAGCTCTAATAGGTGCTAACCCCACTCCACCACCAACAAGTAAAACATCCTTTTTTGCAAATTTATCAAGAGGATAGGGTTTACCGTATGGTCCCCTTATTCCAACAATATCATTTTTTTTCAGTTTATGAATGGCATCAGTAACAAGCCCTGTACGCATTACAGTCACTTCAAGTTTATTTTTAACAGAAGGAGATGATGAAGGAGTAAAAGGCGCTTCGCCAATACCAGGCACAGTAAATGAAATAAATTGTCCTGCCTCAAAAGTAAATTCTTTTTCAGGTATCAAAACAACTGTTTTAATTGTTGGAGATTCCTCAATCACATCTTCAACAACGCATTTCAATGGTTTATAAGTATTTGAGTGATTCATATCGTACATCCTTGAAGGTATCCTCAAAAAGTGTATCCTCAAAAATACACGAAAGCACCTTTCTTTTATCAATTTTACCAGGACATCCTGCGATGCATCTTCCACAACCAGTGCAACCTATCATTTTGAAGTTCTCAACCATATACTGATACTTGCACGCCAATCTATTTCTGTATCTTTCCCAGAGCAATGGCCTTGGAGACACACCAGAAGCCATTCTTGCATAACCTGGGAAAAGACAGGAATCCCATATTCTGGCTTTAACAAAATTTTCGTTTTTACTTACATCTTCAAGGAGAAAGCATACACATGATGGGCACACACTGGTACAACTGCCGCACTGGACACAGTGTTCCCAGACCATTCCCCATTTTTTTGAACCGAACATGGATTTAAATTGTTCTGAAATTTTTTCCGGTATATGAAATTGTTCGTTATACTTCACAATCTTTTTTGAAACACCTTCTCTTAATTTCTTTCTTTGTTCAAGGAAAGATTCTGAGACATCTTTCAGGAGAGATTTATCCTGCAATAATACTTCACCCTTTTCAGAGCCAACATCAACAACAATACCCCCTTCAAGTTTCGTCAGATTCAGGTCAAATCCATCTTCAGGATATGGATTTAATCCAAGGGATTTACAAAAACAAACAGATAGGGGCTGAGAACAATCTATTGAAACAATAAACGTATTCTGTCTTCTTTGAATGAAATTTGGGTCTTTATAATCCCCTTCAAGAAAAACCCTGTCCAGAATTTTCAACCCCTGCAAATCGCAATTGGCAGCGCCAATAATAATTCTTTTTCTGGAAGTGGCAATTTCAGGAACAACCCTTTCCTGAAAGGGATAAAGGAAAAATTTCAGTGGTTGAATTGGTCTTACTACGCCTATAACCGCCTCATCGAAATTTTCCTTTGACACTGACTCATACAATAAATGCTGGCTTCTGGAAAACGGTGCAAAAACATCGTAATCGCCAAGCCATCCGGTAAAAAGCTCTTCTATTCTATTATTCTCAATAAAATATGTTTTCATATAACTTTGTGAAATTAATCACTAACTTGGTCAAAAAATTAAAAGTTATATAAATTTATCACATAAATTTCTTTTGTCAAATCGTTCAAGGATAGCGATAACTTTAACCTGACATAACCTTCTTACACATTAAATACTTTATGAATAAAAGTAGTTTCCACTACTGTGAAATAATAAATAGCAATTATTAATTCACCATATCAACTGAATTTCGTTCCCTTCTTCGCAGCAGAAATAATTCTCATAACTTCAAGCGCCTGCTTCCATTTTACAGGGAAAGGTTTTTTGTTTCTTATTGCCTCATAAAGATAATCCCAGATAAAATGCATCTCAACTTTTAATTCTGGATTAACAGGAATCGTCTTTTCAATCCAGACAAGTTTCTCAGGTGAAATAAAACCTACCCCAGGAGTTCCAGGATTAGCTTTTAACTCTCGTAAAGGCACTGAAGGATCAAGATAACGTAATTTAATCTCATTTCCTGTGCATTCAAGAGCGCCCTTACTTCCTAAAACAAGATATTCTGACTCTGATATTGCCGCCCCTCCACTGATTTCCAGGTCAACGACCATTTGATTTTTACCCTTAAGAATGATGTGAATATGGTCCTCTGCATCACCCGCAGCAGCAATCTTTTTCAAATCGCTCCACATTTCTTTCACCGGTGAGTCAAGAAAACGCAACGCATGGTCAACAATGTGAGGACCCCAGTTCAGCAATAGTCCTCCACCATATTTTTTTAAGGTTTGCCAGTCATTCCTGCGTTGATAATTATTCCGACGGAGTTTTATTTCAAAAACCTGCCCAAGAATCCCTGAAGCAATAATTTCTCTGATATGCTGGAACGCTGGATCAAAACGACGGTTATGGCGGATAAATAGTTTCTTCTTTTGGCTGGCAGGCAATCTATCAATCTTTAGCGCCTCGCTGTAACTTGTAGCCAGCGGTTTTTCAAGAAATACATATTTATTTGCCTTCAGAGCCATGATTGCATGTTCCACATGGTCTTTAGAACGGCTTGCGATATCAACCAGTTCAACATCCGGATCATTGATCAGGTCCTCAACTCTCTTGTAGGCCTTGCATCCATACTTTTCCACAAAACGTTTTCTGAAATCTTGTACAATATCACAACCTGCAACGATTTGAAATTTATCCTTAAAGTTATCAAGTTCACAACAGTGCATACCCCATCCTGCCCTGCCCAGTCCTATTATTCCAATCTTAACTGGATGATTTTTCATTTCAGTTTCCTCCATTGAATCAAAACCCTGCGTCTTTAAGATAATTTCTGCTTTTTGCAAGGTCTATCAGTGGATCCTGAAGATGCGTATCCTGTTCAATAAAAATCCATCCATCATATCCGCATTTGACAACTTCCTTCATGACCTTAATGTTATCAAGTCCAATATTACCTGCTCCAAGTTCGCAAAACCTTCCTCGTTTTGTCCATTGTTCCAGTCCAATCTCAGGATTTAGCACAAACCAGTCCTTTAAGTGTACAGAGACAAGACGATTTCCATACTTTTTCACTATCTCAACAGGATCTCCTCCTGCAGCCGCAAGGTGTGCAGTGTCAAGAATCAAGCCACATTCAGGACACCTTCTTAAAAACTCTTCCAGTTGTTCCTGGGTTTCTACAAGAGACCCAAGGTGATTATGGAGACCAACACGAATACCCCATTTTTTGCAAATCTCAACCTGATGATTCACCTGCCTGCAAAAAACATCAAATGTATTACCAGTAACTGCTGTCCACACATAATGCTTACCGAGTCCTGAAGTCCACTGGATTGATGCTTGTGGAGTGGGTCCGAGACATGTGGCAAAATCCATACCCAGTTTCCTGTAAGTTCCTGAACGCAAAAGTGCCTCTGAAGGACTGCTGGCAACAAGTCGTTCAGTACCGTCATAACCAATTTTTTTCAAATCAGTCAGACGCTGTTCAATATCAAATAAGCCACCATACCATACATTCATCCCATAATCAGCAACCCCAAATTTCATTTTTCTCTCCTCCCCTGCTAAATTTATATAATAAATCAACTTTGCTATTAACAGTTAGATCCCATTTCAAGACACCATTTATGATACACTATGTTGATAAAATTTCAAACGATTGGAAAAATTGAACTGTCTGATCCCGCGAACAACATTTTTGAAAGAACAAATGGCACTGGTACATTGGAACAATTTGCACTTTACTAAATATCACATACCACCTTTTTTTATTTATTTTCCTATTTCTGAGTCTCTGGACAGGTTCATCCCGGAGTAAACATTAATACGTGACACCAGTCTATCTCCATATGTTTTTTGATATTTCATTGCAACCATTCTTTATAAAAATAGAAATATGTTCAGATTGACAATGTTTGTATATTTTTGGACTCAATCAATACTATCAGTTTATACTTCTGAAAAAAATTAGATCCTTCTTCCATCATCGTACGTTGGAATATTTTTATTGTAACCAATTGGTTCAAAGGTTATGAAAAAATAGAAACTAATTCTTTGTAATCTTCACACAATCAAATTTTTCGAGATTCTTTAATTCAATCTGGTAAGTACCATCTGAAATTTTCCTGAAATGGCATGTGGAAAATACAGACATCACAGATTTTACTGATTCATTCTGTTCTGAAGAAAATTTCACCTTCACATTTTTAAGATTTTTACCAGTATAATTTATCAGAAAAAGCACATAACCAGTATCTGACTTTCTCAAAATTGTTTCAACAAGAGGTTCATTGCACACAGCAGGACTTTTTACCCCTGAAAGGAAATATCTGAAAACTGCTGGGATTTCGTCAGTAAAAGAAGCCGGAACAAACCCTTGCAATTCATCAATCCCACCCCTTCCATATGGCTTAACAGGAATTGCTGGTTTGAAGTAGGTAGGTCCTGGCAAAAAACCCATAATGATTGCCTTTCCTTTCCCGTATTGATTCTCAATGCATGCTGGTTCTCCATTTTTGTAAGTGGCAAGAATTCTTCCTGAGCCTGCCTGAAAACTCTGCCTGTATCCATAGATATCAAATCCAATAACCTTGTTGTTAATGTTATTGAAAACAACTGAATCGAGTGGCTTTGCATGAACAAGTTCAAGTTTTGGTCTTAAAGCAAGCACTTCCTTTTGTAACTTTGCATCAGTAATTCCAAACACTTCCATCAGGGTGTTCAATGGTTTATTGTAATTGTCAAAAAGCCCACCACCTGCAACAGAAATCAAAGTGCCACCCTGCTGTACCCAGTTTTTTAATGCCTGCGCAGCAGCAGGTTTCAGATGGTCAGCCACCAGTATAAAAACATCGTAATTTTTCAAATATCCTTCCATAAGGTCTTCTTCTGAGAGAATGTCAACAGGATACTGAAGGTGTCTCAAAATCAGATATAAATTCTGGCGTTCCTGAGGATAAACACAGTTTCCACACAGACGGCTATTTTCTGGTTTTAAAGCAAGGTCCCATATGTCTGTGGAAGAAGACCAACCGATAGCAACCTTTGCAGGTACCAATGTTGAATTGATAATGTCATCTTCAACCTTACCCAGTATATAACTTACCTTTTTAATTCCCTTCATTACATCAGGACATCCGATAAATGTACATTCCATAATCCAGCCAAAGTAGTAGTAATGAAGCCATTTGAAATCCTGGGTATACATTGGATAACTGGCAAGTTCAACATAGTCCCCTGTATAACCACGATTACCATCTGCAATCAAATAAGAACCCATCGGACAATTGTGGTATTTACTTAGTGCCCTTGCAAGAGCTGCTTCATATGATTGAGTTTGCGGTCCTATGTAATCTGGTGTTCCACCCCATCCCCAGGAAATTTCACTTGAAAACTCTGTTACGCCTCTCTCCTTAAAAAGTAAAAATGGATCGTCTCCCCTAGCGAGCGTCGGCATAGAACCAGTTGAAGGATAGAAACTACCCGAATTGGTTCTTGTTCCTTCAGGAAAGTATTTTTCTATTAACTTTGTTGCCTGAGCATTCAATTTCGCAAATATCAGTGCTCTGAAGCGATGTTGGTGATAAAAAGCAATATCTGAATCCTTCTCAACATCATCGGGATTCAATCCTTCAGATTTCAAATAATCAATATACTGCTGCTTTAATCCATCATATGTCATCAGGGTTTCAAAAGAAGGTGGACCTGATTCTTCAATCAATTTAATTCTGTACGGAATTTTTCTTCCAAGCGTACTTTCAGTATCCTGCGCAATTTTCTTGTACCTTTCTTCAAGAGATGTGAAATTACCCTGATAACATTCTTTTGTCATATGAGCATTCTGTGCGGTTAAAGCACCAACCGTCGTATTAAATCCCTTCAAAGTAGGGTTTACTCCAAAAATTTCTGGTTGGCTGCTATATGCAGCAGCATTTGCACCACAGGCAATTGCAAGGTCAAACTGCTCCTTCAAATACTGTTTTCCAAGTCCAAACGCTATGAGAAGTTTTTTTGCAGGACTTCCTGAAACTTTATAATCATCAAGTATTTTCTTTTGTTTCTGTAAAATTTCTTCTACAGTTAGGGCTTTGTGTTTACCAAGCAATCCCTCTTCATACCTTTGTTTCCCAATAGCAACTATCACAGAACAATTCTGTTCTGGTTGATTGAGTTCAATTTTTTTCACAACATCTTCTGGCTTTTCACTGGCAATTTCAACACTAACTTTTCCTTCACCTTTTTTAGAAATACTGATTTCAGGCGACATTACAGTTGATACCATTATCTGTTGCCAGCCAGTACTTTCGCCTGATTTTAACATTTCACCTTTTTTGGGTTTATCCTTTGATAATTTATCCTTTAAGGCATAATAAATATCTCGTGGTCCTTTGTAATAGCCAATCAAGTACAATGATGTTTGAACGCTCACGCTGGCAGAACCTTCAAGGCATGTTACCCTTACATATATTGGTTTTTTGAATTTTGAAATAATTGGTGGTTCGTTAGCGCCCCTCCAATTCCAGTCATTTCCTGGAACAATTGAAAGGTCGTCTGTTATATACACAAGGTCAATAACCCTTTTCGCAGCAGGTTTTTCATTTTTATCTTTTGAAATAACAATGGTGGCAGAACCTTTTTCAAGTTCTGCATCCATCCCCTGATAGCAGAAATCAGTACTATGCCAGAACCAGGCAAGTTGCTGTGTATAACCCTTATTAAACGGGAAGTACTTTTGATCATTTTTTCTATCAAATACTTGTTCTGCCTTTATCTTACCATTTTGAATGACTGATATTTTGAATACAGAACCAAAACCATAACAACTTTCGTATCTTACCCACAACCTGTATTTTTTTGTTTCTGGAATCTCAACGACCTTTGTAGCAACTGCTCGTCCATCGGTTTCATCTGCCATGATTAAGTTCAAACTCCATATATTTGGTTGTGATGGAAAATAACCACCTGGTACAACCTTCCAGCCACCTGAAAGTTTAAAATGTTCTGCTTCAATCGCCAATTCAAATCCCATTGCAATGCCCCCTGAAAGAATTAAAAACATTGCTAAAATTAAACAAAATTTTTTCACTTATTCCTCCCTGTTTGTAAATTTAATGTTTCCAGATTCAAAATCAGATTCTGTCAATTTCTTGATTATTGTATATGTTGAATTGCCTGTGTCAAATTCTGGAAATCCGCTTTTTCGTTGAATGAAAGAAACAATATGCACCTTGCAGGCTCTACCATCAGAAAAAAGTTCAATCCATAATAATGGCGCAATTTTTGAAAATTTACTCAGATTCCAGCCATAGTTGACAAAGTTTCCCAAACTGTAAGCAATAAATCTATCTTTATACATTTCTACAGCCCTTGGAACATGTGGCCCATGCATTAAAACAAGATCTGCCCCATTATCAATTGCTCCATGCGCAAGCAATACTGGATTACCTCTATTTTCACCAAGGAAAATTTCAGTTGTATTTTTTGTATGAATTGCACTATCTCCTTCTGCTCCTGCATGAAAAGAAACAACCAGGATATCATACTTTTCAGAAAGTTTTTTTATTTCATGAAAAACAACTGATGGGTTAACAATTGAACGGTTTCTTAAACCAGATGTAAATCCCACAAAACAAATTTTTACGCCAGATACAACAAATTCTGCAATATCTCCATCTATTGAAACAAATTGAATCCCGCTTTGAGTAAGAATTTTTTTTGTTTGAGATTCTCCGTATGTACCGAAATCCCTGATATGATTGTTTGTAATAGAAACAACATCAAAACCAGCATCAACAAGAACATCACAAAAATCAGGGTCTACCCTGAACACGAATGTATTTTTTCCATTGATATTTTTTGCAGGCACCCCATTTCTGCACAGCACTGTTTCAAGATTGCAAAAAGCAATATCAGCATTTTTTATAATGTCCTCACAATGTCTGAAAAGCAATTTTCTTTGATTTTTGTCAGGAGTTTTGTTAATAGGATAGTCAGAACCAAAATTTATATCTCCGACTGCTACAATAGAAATTGTGTGTATTCTTTTTTCAATAGCATGCCTGCATCCAGAAAAACAAAAAACAAACAATCCAGATATCAAAATCCATTTCACGGTATTTTTCATAATGTTTAAGTTTATCACAAAAGCCATACAATTTCCTGTTGAAAACAAACAAAAAATCTGATAGAATAACATTATGAAAAACGTTAATGCCTTGCTTGAAATTCTTGCTAATGAGTACCCTGACACAAAAACCGCTTTAAATTTTCAAACACCATTTCAACTTCTGGTGGCAACGATACTTTCTGCCCAAACCACAGATATCCAGGTCAATAAAATCACGCCACAACTATTTAAAAAATTCCCGACACCAGAAGATTTTTGCAATGCAGGCCTGAAAGAGATTCAAAATTTGATTTCATCCATCAACTTTTACAAAAATAAGGCAAGAAATATAAAACTTGCGGCAGAGAAAATTGTGAAAGAATTCGGCGGTAAGGTTCCTGATACGATGGAAGACCTTATAACACTGCCTGGAGTCGCGAGAAAAACCGCCAATGTTGTGCTCAATCAGGCATTCGGAAAAAACCAGGGAATAGTCGTTGACACCCATGTAAGAAGAGTGAGTCAGCGGCTTGGTCTTACGAAAAATACAGACCCGGTAAAAATAGAACAGGACTTAATGAAAATCATACCCCAGAAACACTGGGGAAGTTTTTCTTTTCGTCTCGTTCAACACGGAAGAAAAATTTGCGCTGCAAAAAAACCGTTGTGCAATATTTGCGCTTTTGTCAACATGTGTCCTTCTGCACAGGTAAAATAATATGCCACAGAGAAAAATATTTGTCGTTCATGAGCACTTTGCAAAAAAACACCATTTTGATTTGCGCCTGGAAATCAATGGTGTTTTAAAATCCTGGGCTATTCCAAAGGAAATACCTTCAAAAAAAGGTGAAAAGCGCCTTGCTGTAGAAGTTGACGATCATCCCTTAGAATACGCATCATTTGAAGGTGAAATACCAGAAGGAACATATGGTGCAGGCAGAGTATCAGTATGGGATTCAGGACACTTTTTACTTTTAAAGAAGGATAAAAAAGCCATAGAGGTAGATTTACGGGGCGAAAAACTCAGGGGCATTTATGTTCTCTTACTTTTCAGGGAAGAAAATGGAAAGAAAAACTGGTTACTGTTTAAAAAATATGGGGCAGATAAGCATCATTGAAGCATTTATCTTTTTATTTTTAATTTCTGGTTGCACGCTAAGTGTTGCCACAAAATATCCTGAAAAACAATCAACAAAAAAGAATACGACAAATAAACAGGTTCTGGCATCAAAACAACAAGAAAAGGGTGTCTGGCATATAGTGAAAAAGGGTGAAAATCTTTACAGAATTTCCCTGTATTATGAGGTTTCCCAACAGGATATCAAAAAAGCCAATAATATGGACTCAGACAGCTTATTCGTCGGTCAAAAACTTTTCATTCCAGGGACAAAAAAGAAGACACCTCTGTTTGCTCTTACTCCTGATCTTACCCAGAACCAGCCAGAAACGACAGTAATAGAACAACCTATATCAGAAACAAAAATTCTAAAGGAACCTGAATATGCCTGGCCTGTTGAAGGCAAAATCATCTGTACCTATGGAGAACTGGGAAACAAAGGAATTGATATTCTCAGTTCTCCCTCTGCTTCTGTAAAGGCAGCAAAAGATGGTAAGATCGTCTTTGTTGGTACAACGACAAAGTATGGGGAAACAATTATCATTGAACATGAAAACGGAATGTTTTCTGTTTATGGACATGACATGATCGTCAGAGTAAAAGAAGGCCAATCCGTAAAAAAAGGTGCTATTATTGGGGAGATGAAAAATTCGAGCCAGGCGAGAAGATACCTGCATTTCGAAATAAGATACAAAAACAACCCTGTGAATCCATTGAATTTGCTGGAGAAAAAATGAGAACCAGAAAGGATTGGGAAGAAATAGAAGAAAAAACCCTTGCACCTTATGCTGTAAAAAGCAATCAACACCTCGGCAGAAAATATCCAGAAAGACAGCATCCATTAAGAACATCATTTCAACGTGATAGAGACAGAATTATTCATTCCACAGCGTTCAGGCGACTCGAATATAAGACCCAGGTTTTCATCTATCATGAAGGCGATTATTATAGAAACCGTCTTACTCATACCATAGAAGTTCAACAAATTGCCCGTTCCATAGCAAGAAATTTAGGACTGAACGAAGACCTTACAGAAGCCATTTCTCTCGCCCATGATATTGGTCATACACCGTTTGGACACAAGGGTGAACAGGCACTTAATGAAATCATGCAAAAGTTCGGAAAAAGTTTTGAACACAATCTGCATGGACTCAGGGTTGTTGACATCCTTGAAATCAGGTATCCCCAATTTGAAGGACTCAATCTTACCTATGAAGTAAGAGAAGGCATTATCAAGCATAAGACAAGTTATGATAGTCCTGCTATATCAGAATTCACTGAACATGTATCTCCCAGTTTAGAAGCACAGGTTGTTAACCTTGCTGATGAGGTTGCTTATACCAGCCATGATCTTGATGATGGACTTAAAAGTGGTATCCTTGAAGAAAAGGAGCTTGCCCCTCTTGGAATATGGCAAAATGTAATAAAAAGAATCAACAGAAATGTTGACGAACAGATTTTAAGAACATCTATAGTCAGAACACTTATCAATTTACTGGTTGAAGACCTCATTGAAACAAGCGAACAACTCATCAAACAAAACAGCATCAGATCAGTGGAAGATGCAAGAAAATTACCGCAACTGGTCGGATTCAGTCCCACAGTTTACACTCAATACGATCAATTAAAAAATCTTCTTCTTGAAAAAATGTACAATCACTACAGGGTCATCAGGATGGCTGAAAAGGCAGCAAGAATTATAAAAGACCTTTTTGATGCTTATTATGAAGAACCAAGACAGATGCCTCCCCACGCTTACAAAAAAATAGATAAAGAGTCAAAAGAACAGGTAATATGCGATTATCTTGCTGGCATGACAGACAGGTTTGCGCAGGAAGAACATAAAAAACTTTTTGATCCACACAGTATCGTATGATGGATAGAAAAACTGCCTGGATAATACTTAACATGGCTAATGGAATCGGGCCTGCAAGTATCAGAAAAATGCTGGAACTGTGCAAAACCCCACAGCAAATTCTGGATACAGAACCCTCAGTATTTGAAAAACTTATTCCTGCTGCGGCTATTGAACAATTGAAGAAATGGCAACAACTACCATGGGAACAGGAAATTGAAAAAGCAAAAGCCGCTGGTATAACCGTTATAAGTATTGATGAATCACAATATCCTGAAAATTTAAAACAGATACCAGATCCACCACCGGTTCTTTATGTAAAGGGGAAAATCCCTCAGGAATGTATTTTTATTGCCATCGTGGGAACAAGAAATCCATCATTTTATGGCTCAACAATGGCAGAAAAATTTGCTTCTGCACTGGCGTCATACGGTATCTGTATCGTCAGTGGCATGGCACGCGGGATTGATTCAATTGCACATAAAGCAGCATTGAAAATGAAAACACCAACAGTGGCTGTACTTGGCAGCGGTCTTGCCAACATATATCCTCCTGAAAATGAAAAACTTGCCGAACAAATATCTCAAAACGGGGCAGTAATATCAGAATTTCCTCTTGACACATCTCCTGAAAAATTCAATTTTCCAAGAAGAAATAGAATTATTTCAGGATTGAGCAAAGCTGTCATTGTCATAGAAGCGGGATTAAGAAGCGGTGCCCTCATCACAGCGCATCTTGCAGCAGACCAGAACAGAGATGTTTTTGTTTTACCATCTGATGCAAATCGCATTACAGGCAGGGGTAACAATCAACTCATAAAAGAAGGAGCGTGTCTTGTTGAAAGCCCTGAAGAAATTCTGCAGCAAATGAATTTACAGGTGCGCGATGAAATTCAAAATTCAGACAGTTCCGTCGAACACGCGGAGTTATCAGAAAAAGAAAAATTGGTTTATAATGTATTAAGAAGAAAAAATTTACGTTTTGAACAAATTCAGATGCAGGTGAATAGCCCGGTCGCAGAGATTATGCAAATACTTACGAATCTAGAAATAAAAGGGTTTATCAAGTCAGGTCCAGGACTGACCTATTCGGATAACAGGACAGTCGATATTAAAAAAAATGAGGAGAAAATATGAGAATATTTACCAGGATCGTTCAGACGCTTTTTATTTTAGCAGGGCTTGTTATAGTATTCTTCCTCGCACTGTACTGGATAAAACCTGAAATTTTGATCAGGGCACAAAGCTATCTGGAGAAGAATTTGATCAAAGCAGGTCTGGCAGGATTTTCTATGATACTGATCGGGCTCATCTGGCTTGTATACTGGTTTGATCATGTCATTCGTACCAGAAGTATTTCTCTTGACAACCCGCACGGAAAAGTAAGAATTTCCTTGAAAGCAATTGAGGAGTTCATCGCAAAAAAAATCAGCACTCAAATGACCAATATTACATCAATGAACGTAAAGGCCTCTCTTGGTTCTCACGGACTTGAAACATTGATGCAACTGAGGATTTCTGGCGGTTATAATATCCCGGAACTCACGTCTCAAATTCAGGAACTAATAAAAAATTATCTCGAAGATGTCGTCGGTGTTGAAAGGGTTTCCCATATTGAAATCGTTGTGTCAAGCATAACACCGCCAGACGAAGAAATTCAGAAAGGTCCCACAGATGAAATCGACAAAGAAACTGGTTGAAAATATTGTGCTGGAACATACAGAACTTATTGGTTTTTTAAAAACACAGAAGTTTGTTGTTCAGATTGATAAGGTTGTCTGTTTGCTGGTAAGTACAGTCAGGAACGGAAACAAAATTCTCTTGTGCGGAAATGGCGGAAGCGCTGCTGACTGCCAGCACTTTGCAGGAGAACTTGTTGGAAGATTTTTGATGGAAAGAAAACCGATAGCGTGCATTGCCCTCACAACAAATTCATCCATAATCACAGCGATAGGAAATGACTATTCGTTTGACAGGGTTTTTTCAAGACAGATTGAAGCAACAGGCAACAAAGAAGATACCCTGATTTTAATTTCAACATCAGGAAAATCAGCCAGTATTATTGACGCCGCAAAAACAGCAAAGAAAACAGGAATAAGAACAATCGGACTCACTGGTTCTGCACCAAATCCATTATCAAACATAGTAGACATCTGCGTCGCTGTTCCTTCAACATCTACTCCAAGAATTCAGGAAATTCACTCAATCATCATTCATATACTCTGCCATGCCATTGAGCAAGAATTATTCAGCCATGAAGTCAAAAAAAATTAAGTCGTTGAAAGAATTACAAAAAATTGTAAAAAATCTAAAAATTAGAAAAAAGAAAATTGTGTTTACAAATGGTTGTTTTGATATTCTTCATGCAGGGCACTTATATGTCCTTGAAAAAGCAAAAAAAACAGGAGATGTCCTGATAGTAGGTCTAAACAGCGATGAATCTGTCAGAAAATTAAAAGGCAATAATCGGCCCATTATGTCGGAAAAAGACAGGGCATACCTTCTTTCAGGTTTATCATGTGTGGACTATTGCGTGATTTTTAATGAAGAAACCCCTGCGCAAATTATCCAGGCAATCAAGCCAGACGTTCTGGTAAAGGGCGCAGATTATAAACATGGTGAAATTGTGGGAGAAGATGTCGTCAAAGCAAACCGGGGCAAAGTACTGAGAATTCCCCTTCTGAAAGGCAAATCAACCACAAACATAATAACAAAGATTCATGAAAACCAGTAACCCACTCAGAATCATAGATGCAAATTTTAATAGAGTAAGAGAGGCATTAAGGGTTGTAGAGGATATTTTAAGATTTTCTAATGCAGGAAAAAATACAATTTCAGACATCAGAAAGATAAAACATGACCTTTGCACTCAATATTTCAAAACCTTTGGTTATCGAGCACTCGCAACAAGAGATATCACTGCTGATCCGGGCAGGAAACATGCTCCTTACAGGGCAGATACATTGACACAGATTTTGACTCGTAATTTTATGAGGGCAGAAGAAGGCTTAAGATGCATTGAAGAATGCTCAAGAATTGTCAATCCCGAAAGTACAGACACCTGGCAGGCAATTAGATTCAAAATTTATGCGATAGAACAGCAAATTGTTACTAACACTCCGGAACAAACAATTCCCCATAATTTTTCAGGTGTTTACACAAATACTGAAGTGGCACTTAAAATTATGACAGACATCTCACCAGACATTCTGATATTGAACGTCGAAGAAAATATGAAAACAGATCTGAAACTGTTGAAAAAAATAAAAAGGAGTTCAGGGAAAACAATGATCTTTGTTGCAAATAGACCTGACATTGCACTGATTGCAAACATTGATGGAATTCATCTTGATCCTGATTCATTCGCGCCAGAGGATGCAAGGAAAATTGTTCCTGGCAAGATAATAGGATTGGCAATGCATGATATGGTATTACAAAAATTCTATGATGCCGGTATTTCTTATATTGCTTTTTACAGTTGTGTTGATATTTCCCGGCTCTTGACGAAACACAAAAAAAACATTAAATTATTGCTTGCAGCGATTGTCAATTCCCGCCAGGAAGCAAAAAAAGCAATAGAAAAAGGTGCTGACGGCGTGATTGTAAAAAACGACATCCCGCAAGAAATTATTGAAACAACTGGATTGATAAAGGAACTATATGGAAAAGAAACCTGAATTACCGAAAGAATCGTTTGTAAAAGGCATTGTAATGTGGCTACTATTAGGTGTGCTTTTGTTTCTCGTGGTCAGAACAGCCACTATGATTTCAGAAAATAGAAAAAATTTAAACTATAGCGACTTCATTGAAGAAGTTAAAAATGGCAATGTTCAGGGTACACTTCTGGTTAAACGCGGCTATGTATATGGAAATTTAAAAGATGGAACAAAATTCCAGACATATGCAGGTGAAGACCCTGACCTAATCAAAATTTTGCGCGAAAACAACACATCCTTTAAGGTTGAGCCCGCCTCTGATTTCTGGGCTGGCCTTTTTATCAATTTGATTCCTGTAATTTTGATTGTTGGTTTTTTCCTTTTCTTAATAAATAGGCAGGCAACAAATGAAAGCAATAAGGTGTTTTCTTTCAGCCGCAGCAGACCGACGATGCCTGACAGCAAAAATAGAATTACATTTGCAGATGTTGCTGGTTCTGAAGAAGCAAAGGAAGAACTAAAAGAAATTATTGAATTTCTTAAGGATCCGAAGAAATTTCAGCGACTCGGTGGCAAAATTCCAAAAGGTGTACTCCTGATAGGACCCCCTGGCACAGGCAAAACTCTTCTTGCAAAGGCAGTTGCAGGAGAAGCCGGTGTACCTTTTCTTGGAATGAGTGGTTCTGATTTTGTAGAAATGTTTGTCGGTGTTGGAGCGGCAAGGGTTAGAGACCTGTTCAGGCAGGCAAAACGACTTGCTCCTTCCATCGTTTTTATTGATGAAATTGATGCTGTTGGCAGGCAGAGATTTGCTGGACTTGGTGGTGGTCACGACGAAAGAGAACAAACACTCAATCAACTTCTTGTTGAAATGGACGGATTTGTTACAGACCAGGGAATTATTGTGATGGCAGCGACCAACAGACCTGATGTTCTGGACCCTGCTCTCACACGACCGGGAAGGTTTGACAGAACCGTTGTAGTAGGACTTCCGGATATCAGAGAAAGGGAAGCAATATTGAAAGTCCACACAAGAAATAAGCCCCTTGCTCCATCAGTTGACCTTTCAGTAATTGCGCGAAGCACTCCAGGGCTTTCTGGCGCAGATTTAGCAAACATCGCAAATGAAGCGGCATTACTTGCAGCCAGAAGAAATAAAAATTACATTGACATGGAAGAATTTGAAGCAGCAAAAGACAAAATTCTTATGGGTGTTGAAAGAAAAAGTCTGGTTATCAGCGAAGAAGAAAAGAAGGTCATTGCATACCATGAAGCAGGTCATACAATCGTTCAACTCTCATTACCAGAACTACATCCAGTTCACAAGGTAACCATTATTCCTCATGGACAGGCGCTTGGAATTACTCATATTCTTCCTGAAAAAGATAAATTCATTGAAAGTGACACATATTTTAGAAATACCCTTGCATCCCTGCTCGCAGGTCGTATTACAGAAAAAATTGTGTTTGGAAAGATGTTTACAGGAAGTGAAAATGACCTGCGCATAGCAACAGATATAGCAAGAAAAATGGTATGTGAATGGGGAATGAGTGAAAAACTCGGACCAGTCAGTTTCAAAGAACATGAGGCTGTTTTTTTGGGCAGAGATCTTGTTCAACAAAGAACAATAAGCGAAGATACAAATAAAGAAATAGACAATGAAATAAAACTAATACTTGAAAACGCGTCGCACACCGCGTATGAAATTATTACGAAAAATCGCGACAAACTTGATTTGCTTGTAAAAGAACTTCTTGAACATGAAACATTGAATTCTGAACAGATACGAAAAATCCTTGGGGGCGAACATGAGCAGGAACCTGAAAGAGATGGAAATTGAAAAATCTATTAAAAACATCATTAAAGCCATTGGTGACGATCCTTCAAGAAAGGGTTTGAAAGATACCCCCAAAAGAGTCGCAAGAATGTATTGTGACATTTTTTCTGGTATTCATACCAATCCTGAAGAAATTCTGGGAAAGGTTTTTCATGAACAATATAATGAATTGGTCCTGCTCAAGGAAATACCCCTATATTCAATGTGCGAACATCATTTACTTCCATTTTTTGGACATGCCCATATTGCATATCTTCCTGATGGCAAAAGAATCGTTGGTATCAGCAAACTCGCACGATTGGTTGATGTCTATGCAAAAAGGCCACAGGTTCAGGAAAGATTGACAAATCAGATTGTTGATACAATTATGAAGGTACTGCAACCACAGGGCGCAATGGTCGTGATTGAAGCAGAGCATATGTGCATGATTATGAGGGGAGTAAAAAAACCTGGCACAAAAATTGTTACATCCGCAATGCGCGGAATTTTCCTAAGAGATATAAGAACACGCTCTGAAGCCCTGAATCTTATTATTGCAAAATAGAATATCTGTCAGAATAAAGATAATCTGTGTCGTTCAGTTTCATGATTGATTGCGGGTACATTTCAATAAGCGAACCACAAAGATTTTCTTCTGAATGAACAAGCACAGGAACATAAGATTCAGTATAACCAGTCCAGAATTTGTGTATCTTTTGCTCAATAAGCACAATACACTTCTTATCTACAAATGAACCTTTCACTTCACGTGAAATCACGTTTGCTTTCTCAATAGTTTTTAAAACCCTTTCCTTTTTCGTTTTTTCAGGAAGTATTTCCAGTAAATGAGATGCAGGTGTTTGGGGATGCGGACTGAAAGGAAACACATGAACCCTCAAAAATCCACATTCAACAATGGCATTAATACTCATTTCAAAATCCTGTTCTGTTTCTCCAGGGAACCCGACTATGATATCAGTACTGAAGCCAGCAAACGGAAAAACCGACCGAATTTCATCAATGCGGTTTTTATACTGCTGATATGTATATGATCGCCCCATTTCCTTAAGAATTTTTGAAGAACCGCTTTGAAGCGGAATATGAAAAGAGGGGCAGAAGTTTTTACAACACGACAGAATGTTCAAAAGTTTACCATCAATATAAAACATTTCAATTGAACTCAACCTGAATCTTGTCAGTCCTTCAATAACACTGATTCTCTGTATCAATTCTGGCAGATGCGAACCATTGTCTCTCCCATAACTTCCAAGGTCTATTCCTGTAAGAACAATTTCACGAAACCCATTATGCACCAGAGTTTTAATTTCTTCAACAATTTCAGATAATTGCCTGCTTTTAATGTTTCCTCTGACATAAGGAACAATGCAGTAGGTACAAAAGTTTTCACATCCGTCAACAACCTTTACAAAAGCACGGGTATGTTTATGGAAATTTCCAATGCCTTTTATCCCATAGATTTTTGCCTGCTGGTATAATTGTTCCCTGTGAACTACTTTAATTTCAGGAAACATTGAAACCAGATTATCCTTTTCAACCCAGCATCCTGTGACCCAGACCCTTTTCCCATTTTTCAATAGTTTATTGACCAATTTTCTTGCCTCATTCTCTGCCTTTTTTGTAACGCAGCAGGTATTGATTAAAACAATATCACAGGATGTGTTAACAGTTTCATAACCCTGCCTTAATAACACTTCCCTGAAAATCTGACTGTCGTACTGGTTCGCTTTACAACCAAATGTGAAGATTTTTATTTTTTTCATATCAACTATCTGATACCAAAAAATTTTATGGCATTTGCTGTTGTAATTTCTGCGATTTCATGAGCACAAAGTTTTCTCAATCTTGCGAATTCTTCAACAATAAATCTGACGAAACGCGGTTCATTTCTTTTCCCCCTGTACGGATGCGGTGTAAGATACGGAGCATCTGTTTCAAAAAATACCCTGTCAAGATTAACTTTTTCTGCTATTTTCTTTACACTGGTGGCATTGCGAAACGTAATAATGCCAGTAAAGGAAATATAAAATCCAGACGCCATAACCCATTCAAGCATTTTTTCGTCCCCACTGAAACAGTGAAACACAACCTTTGAAGGATAGGTTTCATTTTTAAAAATTTCTATAATTTCTTCTTCTGCGTCTCGTTGATGAACAATCAATGGAATGTCAAACCTTGCAGCAAATTTAATATGTTTCTTGAATAACTCAACCTGTGCACTTTTCTTTGAATGCTGATAATAAAAATCAAGACCTGTTTCACCAATGGCGATAACCTTATCATGTTCAATAAGTTCCATACACTGTTGAAAAATATCATCGTTGACAGAATTAGCGCTGTGCGGATGAATCCCTGTTGCTGCATATACAGAATTAAATTTCTGAGCAATCTCATAAGCCATCTTACTTGATGGTAAATCAGTCCCTGGATTGATAACCAGAGATATTTTTTCATCAAATGCCTGTTTTATTACCTGCTCACGGTCTGCATCAAAATCTGGAAAATCAAGATGACAATGAGTATCAGCGTACATGCTATAACTCCTTCTTTTTACAAAAATGCTTGTGTATCTTATAATTTTACCATGATAAACACTATTGAAACAGGTATATTATATTCAAATCCAAAGCCACACCTGAAAAGTGTGCATGCTTATTTCCCATCTGTAGCACAATTGCCTGACGGTAAAATGATTGCAGTTTATGCGCTCGGCGAAGCATTTGAAGCAATTAATCTGCATACCCATGTTTCTTTCTCATCCGACAACGGCAAAACCTGGCAATATGCAGGAAGATTACTCAATGAAATAAAAAATAAAATTACATCAGATGCTTCAAGAATAACAGCTCTACCAGAAGGCAACATTGTCATTTTAACGTGTGTATACGATCGAACAGGACATACAGAAGAAGGATTGACGAATCCTGATACGGTCGGGTTTGTACCAACAAGTTTCTATCTAATTTTTTCTTTTGATGGTGGAAAGACATTTTCTGCTCCCCAACAAATAAACCCACCTGTTACTGGACCATGTTTTGAATTATGCTGTCCTGTCACGATTCTTTCTGATGGCACATGGCTCATACCCACATCAACCTGGAAAGCATGGGATGGTAGTTGTCCATCAGGAATGAAGGCAATTGCTTTCATTTCAACGGATAAAGGTAAAAACTGGGGCGAATATTCAGTTGTCATGGACGCTTACAGCAAGGGTATTATTTTCTGGGAATCAAAAATCATTGAGATGCTGGATGGAAACCTGGTCGCTGTCGCATGGGCGTACGATGGAAAAAACAAAATTGATCTTCCCAATCATTTTGCAATCAGTAAAGACAGAGGCAGAACATGGACAGAACCCATCTCCACTGACCTTTACGGCCAAACGCTTACCTCTATTGTGCTCAAAAACGGGAAACTGCTGAGCGTTTATAGAAGAATGGATGAACCAGGACTGTGGGCAGCCATTTCACGCATTGAAGGAAAGCGCTGGATTACAGAACAGCAAATCCCGTTATGGGCAGCAAAAGTTACAGGATTAACGGGCAATACAAAAAATCCTGCAACAGATTTTCATGTACTCAGGTTTGGCGCTCCATCAATGATACGATTACTTGATGGTTCAATTTTCCTTGCTTTCTGGTGTTATGAACAGTGCATCTCAATTATTCGGTGGTTTTTGATTAGGGAGAAATGATATGAAAATTTCAAAAGAACTTCATGAGAAATTATGCGGTGTGTGGTCTGCTGCTCCAACACCGTTCAATAAAAATATGGAAATTGATCGCGAAGCAGTTGAAAAAATGGTCGAGCATCACATCAAAATCGGAATCAATGGTCTTTTCTTGCTTGGTACAAACGGTGAAGGACCCTGTCTTACTGAAAAACAAAAACTTGAAATTGTAAAACAGGTTGTAAAATGCAATAAAGGGAAGATGGTAATTGCGGTTCAGATAACAGATAACTCAAGTCAGCAAATGCTGGAAAATGCAAGAAAATTTTCAGACACAGGTATTGATATCTTTATCATCAGTTCACCTTACTTTTTCGTCAGGCCAGAACCAAAAAGAATTCTCAATCTTTATGAGAGTGTTTTGAAAAATATACATTTACCGGTTGGAATCTATGATAGAGGAAAACACTCGGCTGTTGAAATTCCTCTCAGTGTCCTGAAAAAACTTTATACAAACAAAAAAATTATTATCATTAAAGACAGTTCAAGCGATGAAACCAGAATGCAGCTTGCTCTAATGGCAAGAAGAAAGAACAGAAATCTACGACTTTTCAATGGCAATGAATTTCAGTGCGTTAAGTATCTGCAGGCAGGATATGATGGACTCCTTCTTGGCGGCGGGATTTTTAATGGTCACATTGCTTCTCAAATCATCAATGCAGTGAAAACTGGAAATATAGGGAAGGCAGAAAAACTACAGAAATTGATGAATAAAATCATGTATGCTGCGTATGGCGGGAAAAAAGTTCAATCCTGGCTTGCTGGAGAAAAATACCTCTTAATGAAAATGGGCATATTTAACACATGGAACAACCTTTATCAATATACAGTAGACGCACAATGTGAGAAAACCATTGATAAAATTTACAAGCAGTACAAAAATTTATTGATTCCGTATTAAAAATACATGGAAAAACTTGTCATAAGAAAAAAAGCATCAGACAATGTCTATTTTCATCCTGATTTTCATATTGCGATGAACACAGAACTGAAATATCTTGAAGGAAAATATGGTTATCAGGCAGTCAAAGAATATTTGAAACAATTTGCCCGTTCGTACTATAAACCCTTAACAGAAAAAATAAAAAAGAATGGGCTTAAACCATTGAAGGAATACATCGAGCAAACATATAAAAAAGAAGGTGGAAAAATTAAAATTTCTTTTGACAAAGATTCATTGAAAATAAAAATAGCAAAATGTCCTGCGGTTGCATATATGAGAAAAAGAAACGTTTCTATTGCAAAATCATTTGTAGAAACAACAAAAACAGTATACGAAACAATTGTTGAGAAAACTCCATACTCATTCGAAATGTGTGATTATGAAGCACAAACAGGAAAAACAACCATGATTTTCAGGAGAAAAAAGTGATATCATGTACTGAATTTATCCCTGCGTACAATGAACTATTTAAGTTTCTTGAAAAAAAAGGCGGTAAAAAAGCAGTGATTGATTTCTGGAATTATATTTCTGATAATTATCTCACAAATCTAAACGAACTTATGAAAAAATACGGGCTTAAGGGTTGCTGGCTGTACTGGACAAAAACATTAAATGAAGAAGCAGCAGATTTCAAGATGATACTTGATGAAAAAAATAATGTGTTTAGAATTATCATGTACAAATGTCCATCAAAGGGAAGATTAATGAAAATAAAACATGTAAAACCATACCGCGATTACTGCGAGCACTGCGATGTTCTGTATAGAAGAATCATTGAATCGTTCGGTTATGATTATTATTTAGACCTTTCAAAATGTGATAAAGCAAAATGCAAATTTGTAATAAAGAAAATATGAAATTCACGAATTTATTCACAGTTCGTTTTTGTTGAAGAGTTTCTCTCCACTTTAAACTTTTACTCCATTAATTCCAATTTTCTCCCCTCTTTATAAAAAAGGGGTTAGGGGAGATTTTGAAAATTTCCCTCTAACTTCAGGTCTCCTTCCTTTATCAATCCCCATTCAACCCCCCTCTTTATAAAAGAGGGGCTGGGGGAGATTTCAAAAATCCCCCTCAATCCCCCTTTTATAAAGGGGGAAACGACGGAAGGAATTCGTAAAGGGGGGAAACAGAAGGAGGAAAAAGGAGGGTCGGGATGGATTTCAATAAATCCCTCTTGCATCTCCCTTTTATAAAGGGAGACCAAGTTACCCCCCTCTTTA
>ERZ795060.1343-NODE-1343-length-29182-cov-6.736258_pt1 | contig 29182 bp, 25 predicted proteins | sample MGYA00375144_ERZ795060 | MGnify/ENA primary metagenome ERZ795060 (study PRJEB30189, sample SAMN05720157) | activated sludge metagenome | isolation source: anaerobic digester from wastewater treatment plant | place: Japan | collected 2015-05-15 ...
TAGGGGAAATTTGGGAAAGCGGGAGGCGGGGCTCGAACCCGTAACCCTCAGCTTGGAAGGCTGATGCTCTGGCCAATTGAGCTACTCCCGCGGGATTTCTGCCCAACACTATCACCGGACCATTCGGCACCATTTCTTGGGATTTTCAACTTTCCCATGCGGTTTTCCCATGCGGGAATAATGATCCAGCAATCGGAAAATTATGTCTTTCTTTGGGGGGCTGTCAAGCGGATCGTTACGGCGGACCCGAAGAGGGGATTACATTCCGATCAGCAACTTGCGGATCGGATCCACAACCACCTGCAAGTAATATCCGAAGATCGGTACGTTGAACACAAAACTAATGCCAATCAGTGTGAAGAAAATCATCACCGAATATTGCCGGAATTCTTCCAACTTATACGCCTGTTCCCGGGGCAGAATGCCGGCCAGGATTTTCTCGCCATCCAGGGGGAACAGGGGAATCAGATTGAAGAAGGCCAACGCCAGATTGATCAAGACGCCGTAGCTGCTCACGAGAATGCCCGCCTGGAAGATCGATTCGCCGCTCGGCAGACGCAAAATGAGATCGGCAACCGGTTCATACAAAAAGAGCCGGAAAACCCCCGCCAGCGCTACCGCTTGGATCAAGTTGCTGACCGGCCCCGCCAGGGCGATCAGCATCGAATCGCGTTGCACGTCCCGCAGATTCAGCGGATTGAAGGGGACCGGTTTGCCCCAGCCGATCGGTGCCATCAGGATGAACAGGAATCCCATGGGATCGAAGTGGACCACCGGGTTGAGCGTCATCCGTCCCAGGCGGGCCGCGGTATCGTCACCGCAACGGTAAGCCATCCAGGCATGGGCCATTTCATGCACCGAGATCGCCAAAATCAACATGGCGAACATGGCAATCCCCACTTGGGGATTGTTGAGAATAATTTGCAGCATACGTACGGTTCCTTTTCCCGCGGAGATGGGGGTATTATACCCGTTTCGCCGGGAGGGGGGAATGAGATCCGGCGGCCGTGGCCTTTGTGGTGCTTGAAGAAACGGACCGTTTGAAGCAGAATGATTTTTTCCAATATAAGGCGCGATGCAGTCAATCCGGGTTGACTATGGAAGCCGCCGGTCCGGGGAAGGATTTTGATACCCGGGCTGAGCGGTCCCTTGCTTTGGCTTTCTCTTTAGAATCCAGGCCAGGGAATTGGAGACCGTCATCGCTGCGAGGATTATAACAAACGAGGAGGACTCTTGGCATGTCCCGGGTGGCGATTGGAATCGATTTGGGTGGCACGGACATCAAGGCTGGCTTGGTTTCAGAAGATGGAAAAATTGTAGAATCATATAAAAAAGCGACGATGGGCCATCTGGGGGGGCGCAAGGTTGTGGACCGGATCGGGGATCTCATCCAAGAGATTCTGGATTCGGATGCCCTACGGGGCCGCCGGGAGCAGTTGGTGGGCATTGGCATCGGCAGCCCGGGCCTGATCGACCACGCGAAAGGGGCCATTACCCGCCCTGTGAATATATCGGATTGGGATTATTGGATTAATGTACGGGAGATATTTCAAGAACGGTTTGGCCTCTTCACCTGGGTGGATAATGACGCCAATGTCTGCGCCTTGGGCGAAGCGTTGTTCGGCCGGGGGAAAGGGAAAAAAGTGGTTCTTGTCCTCACATTGGGGACCGGGGTGGGGGGCGGAATCATTGTCGACGGTAAAGTATACCATGGCGCGGCGGGATTCGGTGGCGAGTTGGGGCATATAATGGTGAATCCGGACGGCCCGGTATGCGGCTGCGGTAACACGGGTTGCCTGGAAACCTACGCGGCCGCCAGCGCCATCGGGCGGCACGGTCAAGAATGGGTTCGCGTGGAACATGTCCCGACATTGTTGCGCGACATGGCGAAGAACAACGGCGGCGTGGTCACGTCCAAGATGGTGTACGAAGCCGCGCTACAAGGTGATGAGATCGCGCTGGAAGTCGTTGCCCGGGCCGGGAAATACCTGGGGATCGGTATCGCCAGTTTGATCGTTTCCTTCAATCCCGAGATTGTTTGCATCGGCGGCGGGGCCTCGAACATGGGGGATCTCCTGCTTGATCACGCACGGCATGAGGCGAAGCGGCGCGTTTTCTTCCATTCGCATTATCCCACACCCATCGTGCAGGCACAGTTGGGTGAAGAAGCCGGCCTGGTGGGGGCGGCGGGGATGGCGTTCGTATAAAAAACCAGTTACGCTTTGCGCATGACCAAGGAAGAACTCAAGGCGTTCGCTCTCCAGATAGGATTGGAGGCGGCAGGCGTCGCACGTCCCACGCCCCGGACTGGTGAGGCGTACGGCCAATGGCTGGCGCAAGGTCTGCAGGGAGAAATGGAATACCTGCAACGGCAGGCCGTACTCCGCCAAAATCCGGCGTTGCTGTTTCCCCCGGTCCGCAGTGTGCTGGTATTCGCCAAATCCTATCGCAGTGTCGATCCTCTTAAATTGACTCCCTCTAATCCATTTCAGGCCGTGATTTCGCGGTATGCCTGGGGGCAGGATTATCATGACCTCTTGCGCAAGGATCTGGAGAGGGTGGTGGCCTTCATTCATGAGCGTACCGGAGGCATTCACCAAACGCGGATCGCCGTGGATACCGCACCGGTGCTGGAGCGGGATTTCGCGGCGCAGGCGGGCATCGGATGGATCGGCAAACACACCAATCTGCTCAACCGGCGGCAAGGGAATTGGCTTTTTCTAGGTGTGATCCTCACCTCGCTGGAACTCGAACCGGACCACCCCGTGAAAGCCCATTGCGGATCGTGCGCCCGGTGTCTGGCCGCGTGCCCCACGCAGGCGTTTCTCAGTCCCTATGTGCTCGATGCCCGACGGTGCATTTCGTATCTCACCATTGAACTCAAAGGCCCTATACCCTACAGCCTCCGCCGCCTCATCGGACAACGGATCTTCGGCTGCGATGATTGTCTCGCGGTTTGCCCATGGAACCGGTTTGCCACGCCTTCGTCCGAAGCGGGCTTTTATCCGCGTTCCAGGTTATTGACTACGACCTTGCTGGAATGGATGACACTTACCCCGGAGGAGTTCCGCGCGTGTTTTCATGACAGTCCCGTGCGGCGGGTCAAGCGCCGGGGATTTCTGCGGAACGTCGCCGTGGCGCTGGGGAATACGCGGGAGGCCCAGGCCGTGCCGGTTTTATGTAAGGCACTGCGGGATGTGGAGCCGTTGGTGCGGGGACACGCCGCCTGGGCATTGGGCGAAATCGGGGGTGAAGAGGCGCTTCGCGAACTGAATGAAGGCTTACGCGCGGAAAAGGATGCGTATGTCCGCGGCGAAATTGAAATGGCGCTGCGGCAAATCCGCGGGGGAAGGGAAGAGGGGAATCACTTTTTACGGGCGGGTGAAACCAGTTCCGGTTTTTCCGCGTCCGTGGATTTCAACTCATCGGGAAAAGATCGCTTGGCCAGTTGCTGATCGCTCTCCTGCGCCAGGTAGGACAGCATGAGGATCGCCTTCATCACCTCATTTTCATCCCGGCGCTCGATGCCTTGTTTAATCCGATCCAACTGGTCTTGAACGAGCATAATTCGTTCGTTTTGTTTCCTGCCTTGAGATAAGTTGGGGAGATGATGACGTTCGAGTTGAATGAATGCCTTTTTCAGGCTGGACCAGGGTATGGCGAACCGGCGGCGGCGGCCCCAGGCGCCGAAAGTCCGGTCGACATAGAACAACAGGCTGAAAAAAATGATCAAAAAGACCAGCGGCCACCACATGTAACTGAGCAGGGTGGCGTACGCCTTGGTGAATTCCACCACGAATTCCGCCCCATTCATCCTACTTCACTCCTGTTGTTTCTGTATACCGGGATTGGCGGGACATGTACGACTCATAACTTCTTATCCTGTTGATTTCCTCTCCCTTATTTCTAACAAATCCACAGCCGGTGGAACTAACCGGCCAGATTGAACCGGGGATTTTTGTGAAAGGCTTTCAAGTTGTCACCTTGGCGCGTTTGTCTCCTCCGGTCAACTCCATCTTCCATCCCCGCGCGCGAAGGGCGGTCAGCACGGTTTTTACGGCGGCGTCAAGACTGGTGCGGGCCATGTTGATGACCAGGTCGTAATGCAGGGGATCGTTGATGTCGGCATGGAAATAGCGCTTGACGAAATCGGCCCGTTCGGGGTCCACGCGTTTGATTTCCGCAACCGCCTGGGATTCCGTCATGCCCTCGAGTTCGACCAAATTCCGGATGCGCTCCTTTTCCGGAGCGATGACCCGCAGGTGAAACGCGTGGGTTCCCGCCAGAATGTAGTTCGCTCCGCGCCCTACGATCACGACGCCTCCCTGCAAGAATACGGTCTTGATCACCTCGATCAGCGCGTGAATGTAATTGTCGTGGCTGAAGATCTTTCCGGACAGCATCCCCTGGATCCACAATTCCAACTCCGAGCGGTTGCGTTCATCCAAGGATTCAATAAGTTCGCTGCGCACACCGATATGATCGGCGATGTAATTTACAATGGTATGATCGAATAAACCGTAATTCAATTCATGCGCCAACAGTTTGGCCAACTCATGCCCGCGGGAGCCCCGCTGCCGGGAGACCGTGACGACCGGTTTGGCTTCGCAAAGCCGGAGGGTCTCCCGATGTTCCCGCAGCGCCCGTTCCTGAAATTCCCGGTCTTGCATCCAGCGCCTGACCTGGCGGCTGACGATGTGATGGATATCCGGCATGATGCTTTCTCCTTTATTTCCAATGATGAAATACCGGTTTTTCTAATCTCTACTCCATTTTATCACACTTTTGCTCCGGCCAGTCTATGAAAGTCTGCTTTTACATGATCTGGAAAAACATGGCACTACCGGCATGGACTTTCCTTAGTCTCCAGGAAATGGCCAGATCCTCGGTCATCCGCTCCGGGTGAATCCCTCCTCTTTCTTCTTCGTCTGGGGAAAAGAGGGGTGGGCAATCGAGTTCGGACAGTTTTTTTCTGCCAGAATCTGATGAGCATCCTGGGCCGCTGGGCCGGCCCAAGGCGCGGATAGGCGCAACGGCTAATCCCGCAGGGTGAGTCGTCTTAAACTCCAAGATTTCCATCCGGGCCATACTTTTTCTCTTTTGACTGGGAGGATCACGCCGGCGGAGAACCGCGGGGGAAAAATCCGGGAATCTGTCCACCATGGCTCCAAAGGAAGAGCGTTTGGTGGTAAGATGCAACCGGTTGCCGAAGGGTCCTGGCAGCCGGGGAAACGATAACGCACACACAGGGGTACGTCACAATGAGTTCGAACGATCTAAGAAACGAAGCCTTGACGATCATCCAAAATCGCTCGATTTTCTTTATGGCCACGATCGACAACGGCATCCCCCGGGTGCGGCCCATGACCTGCCTGCACGCGGACGGATTCAAGATTTGGACCTGCTCTCACAAGGACACCGCGAAGATCGAACAACTGAAAGCGAATAACATGGCGGAACTCTGCTTCCTCGACACCAACAACCGCCTCCTGCGCATCACTGGAAAGGTCACCATGTTTGATGATGAAAAGGCCTGGGCGGATCTTCCTATCCAGGCGCAATACATGCCGATGCTCGAAGACCCCAATTTCATTCTCCTGTTGATCGAACCCACCCACGTCCGCATGACCAACGACTGGAGTTTGAATTACAAGCCCATCCCCATCGAATGAGGGGCATCCCAGCCTGCTCCCCGAAAAGCCAGGGGGAGGGCAGCCGGGGATGAACGATTCCGGCATCCTATTTTCTTTTCCCCAAGAGGGTAATCCGGCTCCATTCACCATTCCCGCAGCGTTTTTTCCACGGCCTCGACGCTTCCCCCGGCGACGCGGTAGCGGTTGGCGTACCGGGCATTTTCCTTCCGCACATGATAATTCACGCTGGATTCGGCGAATTTCAGGCCGGTGGCGGTGCTGATCACGGCCACTGTGTCGGTTTCCTTCACTGTGCCGTCCGCGCGGGCCTGAAGGAGAGCGGAGAGGCCGATACCGGTTTGCGGACAGATATCTACCCCGCCGCGGGTGACGGCCATTTGCGCGTCTTGGATCTCGTCTTCCGAGCAACGGTAAAAGTGGGCGTCGAAAGACCGGATCAATTGATTGACACGCGGGAAGGAAACCGGATCGCTGATGTTGGCCGCCGAGGCCACGCTGGGATAATGTTTGCCGGGTTTGTAGGCCTCCGGCACCCGGCCGTTCTCGTCCCACCGCACCAGCGTGTCGCAAACCGCTGCCTGGCCGACGAGGATGCCGGGCAACTGGCCAATCAATCCATGCTCCCGGGCCCGGAGGAGGCCGATCAGCAGGGCTGTGAGATTGCCGGCATTGCCGACGGGGATCACCACCCAATCGGGGGCGTTCCAGCGCATATCCTGGCAAATTTCCAACACAATGGTTTCCTGGCCCACAACCCGGAAAGCGTTTTTGGAGTTGACCAGCACCAATTCCGGGTGGACTTGGCTGAATTGCTGAATGATGCGCATGCAGCCATCGAATCCATCGGGGTGGTCCACGGCGATGACCTTCGCTCCGAATTGCATGGCTTGATTGAGTTGAGCGGGAGAGATTTCATTATGGGGCACCAGGATGACGCATTCGAGACGGTCCCGGGCGTAGGCGGCGTAAGCAGCGGCGGCGGCGGAGGTATCGCCGGTACTGGCGCAGCAGACGCCCCGGATGCCCAAGGCCGGATAACTCATCTGCAAGCGGAGAATTTCGCTGATGGCCACGGACATCCCGCGATCTTTGAAACTGCCGCTGGGATTTTGGCCTTCGAGTTTCAGATACGTAGGCCCCAGGCCTAATTCCCGGCGGAGCCAGCGCGGTAACTCAAAGAGATCCGTGCAGCCTTCCAGCATGGCCATGCAGGCTTCGTCCGGAAATCCAGGAAGGATCAAATCCTTCCATTCAAATACACCGGAACCGGCCGGATAATGGCGGGCCTTTTCACTCCAGCGGATCTGGTCAAAATAGCGCCGCGCCGCTTCTCCGGTGCCGATCACGCGGCGGATATACTCCTCGTCGCGTTCCACCAGCAACAAACCGCCACAACCCGGCCGGGTGCACGTGTAGGTGAACCGGTCAGTGGGATACTTGGTTGAACACGCAATGCATTGTTGATAATATCGAACGGACTGGGATTCGGCCATCAGCGGTATCTCCTGGCGCGTTATGATCATCCGGACCGGTCCGTTTTACTCCCCAAAGACCGGTTTTCTCTTATCATAATCCGTTCCGGCCGCGGGCTAAATCCATGAGATTCTTTTTCCCGATTTCCCCGCCGGGCCGGAACCAGGTGCCGGACCCGGAATCCGGTGCCGATCTGGCCCAGAATCAAAAACGATTCGGGGATGCCAATTCGTATTCGACAGGATTGAATGCAAAATGCGTGATTTGCGAATCGGGATCATGGGACCAATCCGATTTCACCGCGTGCCTCCCTCGAAAATCGGGTGGCTTGTCATTGGCCTGCTATGGCTTGTCATCGCCATACCCGTACAGGGCGCTCCCTGGTGGTCGCTGGAAAAGGTAGAGGAAACCCGGCAAATCGACACCGGGGTGGTGTATGAACGGATCCTCTTGCAGCGGGTTACGAACGAACCGGTCCGTGCCCATATTTTAAGCGTTACCGGCACGGGGAGTTTGTATCAGTTTGGGGTGTTGGGAAGTTTCGGTGTGTTGTTCCCCCCAAGCGAATTCGCCAAATACAGCGGAGCGGTCGCCGTCATCAACGGGGGATACTTCTCGGTTCATCCCAATCGTGCCTTGGGTCTCGTGGCCGCGCACAACCGCATTTTGTACCCCCCGCATGCCGGCAGCCAACAGCGCGGGGCGGTGGGATTCCTGCCCAATGGGATTCTGATTGATTGGATCACCATGGACGACATCCATAACAACCGCTTTCAATCCGGAAAAGAAGAGTGGAACCAGTGTTATGCCGCGCTAGGGGCCGGCCCCATTCTCGTCAAAAAAGGCCAATCCCGGATGGATTCCTCCCTGGAAGGATTCAATAAAACTCAGACGGCGCCCCGCACGGCGATCGCCAAACTCCCCGATGGCCGCGTGCTGATGGTGGTCATTGACGGCCGGCAGCCGGATTGGAGCGCGGGGATGACCTTGGAAGAATTGACCGAATTTTTCCTGACCCGCGGCGTGGAAGACGCGCTGAACCTGGACGGCGGGGGATCATCGATCATGGTCGTCCAGAACCAGGTGATCAGCCGTCCTTCCGACATGGCCCTTCCCGGATTCCCGGGCAAGGAACGCGCGGTCCCCAATGTCATATCCCTTCTTAAAAAATAAGACCATTTTGCCTCTGAAGTCTGCGGCTGTGGAGCGTGAGCATGAAAGCCTTCTGGGTTTTTGTGGGCGGTATGGTGGCCGTATCGTTTTTAGTTTGGTGTCTTTTGACGTATGGGCTCATCTCCGATGAGGAACGGATTCAGCGGTTGATCGAACAGGGCAGCCGGGGCGTGGAAAGCGGCTCGCTTTTCGTCCTGAGCAATCTGCTGGCCGCGGATTACCAGCACGAAGGCGGCCTTGGGAAAGCGGAGGTGCTTGGCGCTCTGCGAAGCTTGTTCGAAAACACCCGCAACCGGCGTGTCCACGTGTTGCGTTGCCTCGTGAAAGTCGAAAAAAACCGGGCCGATTCTGAAGTCACCTTCTGGTTTTCAGCTCAAAGTCAGTTATCGCCGGCCATTCCCCAGGAGTGGTTGGATCTAACCGGCCGGGAGAAACAAACCGTACATCTCAATCTGGTTAAAGAAGGACGGTCGTGGAAGATCACGCGGTCCGCCCTCCGCCGGGCGCGCTGAGAGAGAACCAGTGGGCCGTGTGTCCGGAAAAATCATTCACGAGAGGAAGACCGAGTCATTTCTATCTCTTTAAAATCAAGTTAGTTATTCTTACTGAAGGGATTAGCAAAAGGGATTGACAATCAGCGGTTCGCGAATAGAATCCTGCCTGTACGTTTGTTGGGGAGTAGACGAATTGGTAAAGTCACCAGTCTTTGGAACTGGAGTTTGCAGGTTCGACTCCTGCCTCCCCAGCCATTTTTCCTCTTGATTTCTTTCTATAATTCTTTATCCCACCAATTGATTGAAACGGTCAATAGCCTTTTTTCCTTTGAGGGCGGCGTCGTATTGATCGGGGATTTCCCAACCGTCGATCATGATCCAGCCCTTAAAACCATGCTCCCGGAGGATTTGGAGTGAAACATCGATCTGGGCATGGCCGTCGCCGCAGGGCACGTGCTTAGAGGTTCCGCCGTCGCGCAGGGTGCCATCGGTATCGGTGAGATGCAGATAGCCGACGTTTTCCACCCCAATCCGCAACAGCATTTCATGCGGTTTTCCTAATGAATTGTTCATCAGATCGAAATGGCTGGGATCGTAGATCACCTTGAGCGCGGGATGATTGGCTTTTTCCAAGATGGCCCGCATGTGCGCCTCGGTGTTGAAAACGAAAGGCGGCTCGATTTCGAACGCGGGGATAAGATCATGGCCGGCGGCGATGTCGGCCGCGGCGTGAAACGATTCGGCAAGCCGGGTGAGGGCTTCTTCGATCGTTTGCCCCCGCAATCCGCCCCCCGGCCACATCCCCAGGCACTCGCACCCCACGGCCCGGGCAAACCGCGCGCGGTTTGCGAATTGCTTCAGCCAGGTTTTCCGGACGGCGGGATCGGGATCGAAGGCTGCGGCCACACTGTTTTGAATCGAGAAGATTTGCAGTCCAAAGCCGTCGTATAACCGGCGCAGCGCGCGAATCCGGTCTGTCTCTTCGGCTGCGGGATACCCGCCCATGGGCCAATCCTCGACCAGCTCCACCCCGTCGAAACCGGCGTTGGAGGCGAAATCCAAAATCTCCCACAGCGGATGGAGTTGGTTATATTTTCCCGCCACCGATGCGAATCCATTCAGGCCGATGGCGGTTTTCCACGGTTTTCCGGCCGTGCTTCGGGATGGCGGCGCCACTGCCGTGAGAATCCCCCCCGCCGCCAAGGTTTTCAGCAGATCCCGGCGTTGCATGACATATTCCTTTCTCAATAAGAAGGTGTAGCGGGTTACACGCGGCCAAATCCACCGAACTTATCGCTTTCTGATGGACTAAGCCGCACATGCCCTCACCCCCGGCCTCTCCACTTCAAGGGGAGTGAGGAGGTGAAAAGTCCGGTTGCAGGATGAATGAATGACGCGTGCGCCATCCAACTTCTCCTACTCCGTGATCGGCTTGTAATAGATATTGCGGTACAGTACTAAGCCATGGTCGCCCTGGAGGTAAAGGGGGCCTTCTTCGATCACGTTATTATTCAAGGCGGCTCCGGTGACACCCTCAATCTCTACATTGTTGAGAATCTTGACACCGTTCTGGAACACGGTGATGCGGGGCTTCTGAACTACCTTGCCGTTTTCCACCTTGGCTTTGTGATAGATGGCATGAAAACACTGCCAAGCGCCGGCGGGCTTGCAGGCGTTGGCGGATGGCGCCACTTTGCCGTAGATCGCGCCGCAATCTTGGTTGGTGAGTTTTTCTTTGCCGTAACTGTCAAAGACCTGAATTTCATATTGGCCGATCAGGTAAACCCCACTGTTGCTGCCTTGGGGAACCATGAATTCGATATACAACTCATGGCTGCCCAGAACGGTGTCGCTGATGAGATCGATCCCGTGCTGTCCCTCTTGGTCGGGGGGAACATTGAACAGCACGCCGTTGAGGGCGCACCAACTGGCCAGATGGCTGTCGTTGGGTTCGCCGCGGTAATGCCAGCCTTCCAGGTTCTTCCCGTTGAACAGGGAGATCCATTCGCTGCCCGTGGGGGCTTTAGTGAGGGAGGGAACTTCCGCCGCGGGGACGCTCAGTACCAGCGCCGCGAAGAGAACCAACGCGAGACTCCGAATTCCAGCTTGCTTCATGATTAAATTCCTTTCGGTTCGATAAGCATCGAGTATGGAACGATGCTACTCCATGAGGGGCGTTTGGGAAAGACGAAGCGGAAGGGAAAGCCGGGCGAACGTGGCCGACCGGAGGCGTGCCGATTGGGGAGGCGACGAATCCCTCCTATGCTTCCACCACGATGGATGGCGTCACGCTACCCAGCCCACGCGTGCTTTTGTGTCTGCCCCCTGTGGTTCACCGTTTGATCCTCAATCCCTTTGAGGCGTTACGGGACACGATTTTCAAGGGCGGGGCAGATTTTTTCCTAGAGAATTTTTTCCTGGAGATCCTTGGATTATTGTCCAGACACAAGGCGTTTTTTTTGTTCCATTGCTTGTGTTTTTGACAGTACACGGCCAGAAAAGTCCGGCACGATCCCGATCCGTCCAACCCCTCTTCTTCCGGCCAGGCCGCGTCCGGGCATTCCATGTCGCACCAGGTGGGCATAAGATTCGATCTCCTTTGATCTTATCCGGCAAATGGGTGCTTTTTTTAGTCCACCGGCTTATATCTTCTTGATATGATTCTTGGTATGATCGATAAAAACAACCCCCCACAATCCCCTCTCCCAGTAGGAGTAAGGAACGGTTTCGCGTTACCCATAATCCTTCTATCACAAATCGTGGAGAGAGAAAGTACTAAATTCAGGTAAACAGTTCTAGGAGAAGAATTCTATGCTTTCTAGTCATGTCCCTGGCGGTGTGGTACAGTGGGAACCATTCCGGAAAGGAACCAGGGAGGTAAACACATGATCACCCCAACCCGCCGTCATTTTATAAAAACGGCCACCACGGGAATAGTGGCTGCCGGATGGAGCCTTGCCAACCAGCCCGTGCTGGCGCAGATTCCCGGCGAACGGCCGGAGCCGGTGAACAGCGTAAAAGTCATCAATCCCCGCGCCCGCGTTCCCCTCAGCTTTATCATCGATGACTCGACCTGCCTGGTGAACCTGGCGCATTTCGCTATCCCGCAATTCGCCGAAGTGTTCCCGGATCAATATAAACAACCATGGAAATCGCTTCCGCGGGAGATTCCCGACGCGTTCGTGCGGAAATTCGCCGATTGGTGCCGGGACGCGGGAGTAAAAGGCAAATTCAGCGTGGTTCCTTACCCTGCCTGTGTCGGCTGGCTGGACCGTGACCTGCCGGGTTGGTCGAAACGGGAACTGCTGGACAGCCTTCACCTGGTCCGCACTGAATTGCCCTCCCACTGGGATTTTCATCCTGAAATGGTCAGCCATACGTGGGTTATCGACACCAAAACCGGCCGTTCGTATCCCGACCGGACTGAAAATTTCATGGAGAACTGGGGCTGGTCGGCGGGGAAATCGGTTGACCAATTGGCTGACTACCTGGCCTACGCCCTGCGGATCCTGAAGAACGTGGATATTCCCTGCGAGGGTATCACCACCCCGGGCGGATTCGGAAGCCGGGCGCGGCCCGAATTGGCGCAGGCCACGCTCGAAGCCTGCCGCGATGTGTTCCAAACGGAAATCCCTCATTATTTCCGGGACCTGTTCACGGATGAAACATCCGTTGCCCCGCGGGTCGAATACGCCTCCGGCCTGAACGGCCCGGATCCGAAATGCGTGGTGTCCATCATCGGCTGCACAGGCGATTGGTTCGGCGGGTGGGACGGCCTCACGCCCGGATCGGTGGACCTGCTCATCACCCGGGATCTGGAAGGCGGCCGCATGCCGGAAGTGATCCGCCGGGGCGAGCCGGCCATCATGGTCTGCCATTGGCCGGGGATTTATTTCAACGGATTGGAGATTGGATTCAACATCCTCAAGGAAGCCGTGAAACGCCTGCATGAAGCCTATGACAATCTCGTGTGGATGAAACTGAGCGAGATCGCGCGCTACTGGGCCGCCAAGGAACTAACCCGGATCACGCGCAACGGAAACGAAATCCATTTTCAAGCCCCTTACGCGTGTCCGGAATTCACAGTGGCGGTAACAATATCGTCCCCCCAGGTTCCCCAACTCCATATCCAGAAACAACCGGTCGAGTTAAAAGAGGCATCCCACGCACTGCGGTTGACGCGATCCACCTGGACCCGGCGGGAAAATGAGGTCCTGGTGTGCTTTGATTTGCCCAAGGGGGAATCCACGCTGACGCTGGTTTGAAATGATCGCCTCGTTTTTTTCTTCCCTTGAGAGAGGGGATTGGCAAATTATTCCCGAACGCACCTTACATCATTCATGTATCGACAGGAGACCAATCATGAACCAACACAATCACCCTCCCGTATCCCGGCGGATTTTTTTGAAAGAAACCACCACGGCCGCGGTGGGTGCATCGGCCTTCACGATTCTCAAACCGCAGCAGGTCTTCGCGGCCGAGGCCAACTCGATGATTCACATGGGCATCATCGGGACAGGAGGCCGCGGCAGTTTTGACGGCCGGAACCTGGTGCAAACCAACAAGGTGAAAGTGGTGGCGCTGGCGGATTATTTTGATTTTCAGATGAAAGAACCGGCGATCCAGTTCGACGTCAAGCCGGAACGGTGTTTCGCCGGCATTGACGGGTACAAGGAATTACTGGCCCTTGAAGATGTCGATGCCGTGCTGTTGACCGCCGCGCCGTATTTCCGCCCCATGCAGTTCGAGGCAGCCATCGCGGCGGGCAAACATGTCTTCGCCGAAAAGCCGGTCGCCGTGGACGCCTGGGGATGCCGGAAATTTATGGAAGCCGGAAAAAAGGCGGCGGAGAAAAAATTGACCGTGGGCGCGGGCTTGCAATCCCGCTACGACGAAGGCCGGCAAAAGATTGCTCAATTGATTCAGGAAGGGGCTATCGGCAAACCGCTGGTGGGGCATTCCACCCGCATGGGCGGCGATTTGTGGCGCAAACCGCGGCCGGCGCATTTCACCGAGCGGGATTTCCAGATCCAGCATTGGCTTTATTACAAATGGGCGTCGGGCGATTTCATCGTCGAAATGCACATCCACAACCTGGACGTATTCAACTGGTTTACCGGGATGCTGCCGGTCAGCGCCACGGGCACGGGCGGCCGGGATGTCCGGTTGGATGTGGGCGATATCTTCGATCACATCCAGGTCTTGTACGAATATCCAAATGGATTCAGCCTGACCCACACGGGAACTCAAATCGACCCGGGCTATCAAGGCTCGGAAAAACAGATCATCGGCACGGAAGGCTATTACGACGAACGCAAAGGCCTGGTGCGGAAAGGCGAGGAGCCAGTTACCCACGGGGGGATGCGTGATTCCACGCAGGTGGAGATGCAGCATTTCGTGGCCAGCGTTTTGGGCGAAGGGCCGTACATCAACAACAGCGATTACGTGTCCACCAGCACGTTCATGTGCGTGCTCGGCCGGGAAGCCGCCATCCGCCGCGCGAAGGTGAGATGGGACATTCTCTGGGATTCCAATTTCCGCATCGAAATGCCGGTGTAAGGTAAAGATAGGGCGGCTTGGCGGAAATCCCAATCCCAAGAGTCACGGCCCGGGAATGATTCAAGAGACAAAATCACATCGGGGTGCGCAGCCACGCACCCCTGTTTTTCTGTTGATCATTGGAAGAACGGGAATAGCACCTTAATTTCTTCCATGGACGGCCGGCGCCCGTATTCGCAGATTTCGAATGCCTCAACATGTTGAATGGGCTTCGCGTTTTCCGCTCCGTAGTATTTTTCCAGGATGGGACGCCAGGAATCCCGGACCTGGTGACGGGGGAGAAAGCGTTTCCGGATGAAATCGAGTTCTTCTTGTTCATTGCCCTTGAAGAACTTGGCCGGATCGCCGGGGCCGTTGGCGCCGTATTCCTGGAACTGGGATACCAGGCAGGCCAAGGCTTGCATTTTTTGGTCCACTACCTCATCGATGGAGATCACAATATCGGCCTGGAAAGGATACGGCTTCTGGAAATTATCCGAACCGTACAAGAACACGGGATTTTTCTGCAAGGGCGGAACATCCGGACAGATGAAAGGTACTGTCACCATATAGGCCGCGTCCTGCACCAGGATGGAAGTGTACCGGTGATCGGGGTGGTAATCATTGGGGCGGTGGGTGATGACGATGTCGGCGTTCCATTCGCGGATCAGGCGGATGATGGTCTTGCGGTTTTCCAGGGTGGGCATGAGTTCGCCGTCATGGATGTCGAGCACCTGGGTATCGATGCCCAGGATCTTGGCCGCGGCCTGGGCTTCTTGCGTCCGCCGGAGGGCCAGCGGTCCGCCGGCCATGACCGAATGACCGATATCGCCGTTGGTGGTGGAGACGAACTTGACCTTGTGCCCTTGCCGGGACCACAGGATGGCGCAACCGCCGGCCTTGATTTCGCAATCATCCGGGTGCGCCCCGAACACAATGATCCGCAGTTCGTTCGATGAATCAGCGGCTGTGGCCACATACCCAGGGGCCACGATGAGCATCCCCAAAACCAGGACGAGAAGGGCTGGAAATTCAGGGTGTGGAGATAGGTGGAGAGATTTTTTCGCGCGCATCGTTTTACTCCTTTCAGTTGCCATTGAGATTTTCCATTGTCCTTAATGCGTCACCGAAGATCAAGCGAGGATGGCTGGAATAGACGGTGCCGCGCATGGATCGGACATTCCAACGTCTCGGTAAAGAAAATGGAGGGAAATCACAAGGGTTCACATTCTTTTAGAAATGAATGATTATGGACAGGTTCATTCCACCCATCACCAACAAGGAATTCAACCATGTATTATGTATTTTTGAGTCCTAAAAAACGGATTCCCTCGGGCAGGCATTTCATGAACCGGCTGGTGATCCTGATGGGGATAGCGGCCATCGGCATTCCTCCGCTTTTTCCCGCGGTAGAGGGGACATCCAATTCCAAAGTCGAAATCACCGGGGAATTGATACAAGGGCACGCTATTACCATCACCTTCACGGGGCCGGAAGGGGATGAACAAGAAGATCCCAATCCGTTTCTCGATTACCGGCTGACCGTCCGGTTTACGCGAGGTAATAAAATCTACCGGATTCCCGGTTATTTCGCCGCCGATGGGCAAGCGGGGGAAAGCGGCGCCACCCGCGGCAATCAATGGCGTGTCCATTTCGTGCTCGAAACGCCGGGGAGATGGCAATACACGGCGGAATTCGTGACGGGAAAAGATATTGCGATTCAGCCCCTTGAGGTGAAAGGCGAGCCGTTTTCATTCAATGGGGCCTGGGGGGCGTTCGATGTGCTCCCGGCGGTCAAATCCGGCCGCGATTTCCGCGCGAAAGGTTTCTTGCGGCATGAAGGAGGGCATTACCTGCGCTTCGCGGAAGATGGCGAATATTTCATTAAGGGTGGCGCGGACAGCCCGGAAAACTTTTTGGCCTATGAAGATTTCGACCAGACACGGCGGGCCGGAGATCTGACCGCCGAAGCCCGGGAAGGCGAGGCGAAACCCGCCGGATTGCACCGTTATGAATCCCATGCCGGCGACTGGCGGCCCGGAGATCCCACATGGCGGGGCGGGAAAGGTAAGAACATCATTGGCGCGTTGAACTACCTGGCCGGCAAAGGCATGAACTCGGTTTATTTCCTCACCATGAACGTACAGGGAGACGGCAACGATGTCTGGCCCTGGATCCACCCGGATGAACGCTTCCGGTTTGACTGCAGCAAACTGGATCAATGGGAAATCGTCTTCTCCCACATGGACCGGCTGGGGCTGATGCTGCATGTCATCACGCAGGAGACGGAGAATGATCAATTGCTGGATGGAGGCGATTTAGGCCGGGAACGCCGGTTGTATTACCGGGAATTGATCGCCCGGTTCGGCCATCATCTGGGGGTGGTGTGGAACCTAGGTGAAGAAAACACCAATACGGACGCCCAACGGAAGGATTTTATTCAATACATCAAGGCGTTAGATCCTTACGGCCATCCGATCGTTCTTCACACATATCCAGGCCGGTATGAGGAGGCCTATGCTCCCCTGTTGGGATTCCCGGGTTTCACCGGTCCTTCCCTGCAAATGGGAGACATGAAGCAAACACACGCGGAGACCATCCACTGGATCGAGCGGTCTCAAGAGGCCGGCTATCCCTGGGCCGTGTTTTTGGATGAGATCGGCCCCGCGCATACCGGAGTCAAGCCGGACGCGGATGATCCGGAACACAAGGAGGTCCGCCATCACGCGCTATGGGGCAACCTGATGGCTGGGGGCGCGGGCGTGGAATGGTATTTCGGGTACCGCTTCGCCCACAATGATTTGAACTGCGAGGATTGGCGTTCCCGGGACCGGCTTTGGGATTACACGCGATACGCCCTGGAATTTTTCCAGAAATATCTTCCCTTCCCTGAAATGAGGCATCATGATGAGTTGACTTCCGCGCCAGACGATTTTTGCTTTGCGAAGGAAGGGGAAGTGTATGCCATCTATCTGCCCCATGGAGGCAGCACAGCGCTAACCCTGATCGGTGGGACGTATTCTGTTCATTGGTATGATCCCCGTCAGGGAGGCGGATTACAGGAGGGAACTGTGAACATGGTGAACGGTCCAGGAAACCCGTCCGTGGGCGAAGCACCCGAAAACCGGGGGCAGGACTGGGTAGTGCTGGTCCGGAAAAGCGAAAAAGGGTAAATAAGATATTTTCTAGCCGCTTGTTCCCAGTGTTACCGGTTTTGCGTCCAGAGGATGGCTTGCTGAACGAGTTCAAGGCCGGAAGTCAAGCGCAATTTTTGCTTGATACGCGCCCGGAAGGATTCCACCGTTTTTTGACTGATTCCCAAACGCTCGGCGATTTGGCGGGTTCCCTGACCCTCGCCGATGAGGCGGAAGATTTCCAATTCCCGGTTACTCAAACCATGGATCAGTGATTCACTCGTGTCGGGATTCCGGTTGGAGAAAGTCCGGACCAACCGTTCCTGGGCCGGTCCACTCAGGTAAATTTGGCCTCTCAATACATGGCGGATGGCTGAAATGACGGTGGCCTCGGCTTCTTCCTTCATGACATAACCGCGGGCCCCCAAACGGATCACCCGTTCGGCATAGAGGGATTCATCATGCATGGATACCACCAGCACGGGCAAGGAGGGAAAGTCGGAGGCGATTCGTTTCAGCAGATCGAGTCCATTACCTTCTTTGAGAGAAATATCCAGGATGATGAGGTCGGGTTTCACCTGGGAAATCAAGGAGTAGGCATCGTTCACCGTCTCGGCTTCTCCACCCACTTCGAGGTCCGGTTCCTGATTGATCAGTTCCAGAAATCCCCGCCGGACGATCGGGTGATCGTCCACGATCAGGATTTTCGTCTTGGAAGATGAGACCGCCGGTGTATCCATAGTTGAATCCCATCAAGATGTCTTTGGAATCGTGCAGAAAGATGCCTTTGGAATCGTACAGATTACACGGGTCTGGTGATCCTCATCCCGCCGAAAAACCAATTGCGCGCCAATGACGCCGGCCCGGTACCGCATAATCCGCAATCCCATCCCGCCCCGTTGTTCCCACCCTTCGGGAAATCCCTGGCCATCGTTTTCCACGATCAAAGTCATCCCCGCTTCGTTGATTCGCAACGCAATGCTGATCCGCGTGGGATTCGCGTGTTTGGCCGCGTTATTCACCGCTTCCTGGGCAATGCGGTATAGGTGGTTGGCCAGCGAAACATTGATGGCTCCCAACGGACTTTCGCAAGTGAAATCGCAGGAAATGCCATACGTGCGCTTGGTGGTTGAGGCCAACTCGTACAGGGCCGACTCCAATCCCTCCTCCTCGACCATCATCGGCAGCAGTCCCCGCGTGATTCCCTTGATTTGTTGGATGGCTTGCTTGACTAAGTCGGTGATTTCCAAGGCATCCCGCGCCTCTTCGATCCCCTTGGCTTCCAATTTTTGATACAGACCGCGGCTGAAGAAGGAAATCCCGGTCAAATGCTGACCGAGTCCGTCATGCAAGTCTTGACCCAAACGGGTTTGTTCCCGGCTGCTGATGTCAAGGATTTCATTTTCCAAGCGTCTCAATTCCGTCATATCCCGGAGAATGGCCAGTGCTTCCTGGTCGCCTCCCGCCACAATCCGCGATTCGAACACAAAGACCTCTTGGCCGTAGGGGATACAAAACTCCATGCGTTGCACTTCCTGGGTGCGCAGTGCTTCTTGGATGCACATCACCGTATTTTCGGCGGCGTCCGCGGGAAGCACTTGAGAGATCGGCCGGCCAATTTTCTCCTCGAGTTTCTCCCATGGCGTAAATCCTTTCCCCGCGTGGAAATCCAACAGCAAACCGTTTTGATCCATACGGAAAATGACATCGGGGATGGCGCTTAGCAGGGCGCGGGTGCGGAATTCGGACCGCGCCAAGGCTTCTTGCGCCCATTGGCGTTCCGTATTTTCTAGTTTTAGAAGAAGCGTGGAACGGGAGAGTTCGGCCGTGCGGTCGTCCACCCGCCGCTCGAACTCGTACCGGTTCATACGCAGTTCCTTGTTCAGTTTCGATACCTGTTCTTCCAATTCACGGTTGCGTTCTTTGGAACGGGCCATTTGGGAACGGAAGAAAAACAAGAAGACGATTGCCGTGATGAGGAGGATCAGCTGCGTGATCTGAATCACAGAACCCTGGATCCACCATGGCGAGGCCGGAGAGCGATCGGCTCCAGAAAACATAGCCAGGTTGGCGAAAGAACGGATATCCCAGAATAGATCATATAATAACATTTTGCAGATAGCTTATTTTTTGGCATAATCTGTATCGCTACTAACTATTATATTATCTCAAAAATCAATAGATCTTTCTTTTTTAAAAAAATATTGAAAATAGTTTGTCTTGGAATTTTTATAGTTTGTCTTGGAATTTTTCTGGTATAGATGGATGGACGCGAAATCCTTTTCCAATCGAGAAAGGAGAGGGATAATCCGGTCAACTATTCCGGGCTAGGACAAAGTCAGCCAGCTGGTAAAGAGAATTGAGAGAATCGGACGAACCGGTTTCTGGTTCGATTTCCTTCAGGCTTTCCTTGGCGATTTCTCCAAAGCGCCTGGCGACTTTATATGCGTAGTCGATGGAACCCATCCGCCGCATGAGGGCAGCCAACTCCAGGGTTTTTTGTTCCATGGGAGCGGAACTGTCGAGAATCAGGCGGGCCTGTTTTTCATGGCTCTGAAATAAATGGATCAGCGGTAAGGTCGCTTTCCCATTGCGCAGATCGCCGCCTTGCTGTTTGCCCAGAATGGCCGTGGATGAGGTGTAATCCAGAACATCATCGGTGATCTGAAATGCCATGCCCAGCGCATGGCCGTAAGCGTGCAGGCGTTCGATGGCTTTTTCGGACAACCCCCCGAAATACCCCCCTGAAGCAGAGGCCGCGGCCATGAGCGAAGCGGTTTTATATTCAATCATTTCCAAATATTCCTGCTCGGTCAGGATCGTGTCGTAGGAGCAGGTCAGTTGCTTGATTTCGCCCAGGCACATTTGTCCGGTGGCCTTGCTCAACAGGTTCTGCGCCGGAATGGAGCCGCTGGCGAGGAGCAATTTGAACGACTTGGATAACAGAAAATCACCCAGGAGGACGGATACCGAATTTCCCCAGTTGCCCGGTACCGATGAGATTCCCCGGCGGATCGGGGCTTCATCCACGATGTCGTCATGCACCAGGGTGGCGAGATGGATCAATTCCACCGCCACGGCTACTTGCTGGACGGCCGGATTGGCCACCCCGCAGGCATTCGCGGCCAGAAGGACCAAGGCGGCGCGTATCCATTTCCCCTCGCTTTGCAGGATGTGGTTGGAAATCGTATCCACCACTGGCACGCGGAATTCTTCGGGAACCCAGAATCCGGTCTCTCCATTGACAAGTTTATGCAAATAAGCCCGTTCTTCGGTTTGAAGGACTGTTTCCTGATAGAGTTGCTGGGTTTGCGCGAGTTGGCCGCGGACCGGTTTTAAAATAGTGGTTATTTTTATGTTACTAGAGGCAGACTGCTCATCCGTTAAGGCGGAAGAAATAGAATTCATGAAGCGCCCTTATCTAGCGTATTTCCGAAACCCCATCCCTTCGGAGGAATCACGGGGATTGTTGCCGAAATGTCATACAGGAATATCGAATCATATCCAAATAATTCTGAATTATTTCTATTGACAGTCAAGGCAACATTCAACGCCCTTGTACCGTAGGTTGATTCTAGCAACAATCGAATAGATCACAACAGACTCAAGGTTAAAAACGCGATTCCTCCGGTCAGGGCGGAGAACAAGGTGAAAAGGGCATTCTTATCCTCTCGAAAGCCCAGGCAGTCTCCAAGTCTGCTATCCCTGCAATTCTCTCATTCCTGCTTTTCCTCGATAAGGAGGGGATGAAGGATGAATCGCTCCAAACAGGGGTCGTTGATACAGATCTCATGTGTGAGGGAAAAGAAAGTATGTCTTTGCCGGAAGAATCCTTAAGCATTCAATCCTTCGCCGATCAGTTGTAAGGTAAAATTACTTGACATTGTGTTGATATCCTACAATCATTCAGGTTGGATACGCATGACGCGACGGCTTATTAACTATTCCGAAGCAATGGAGTTCATTCAAACGTGCATTGCCCCTGTGGCTCCCCGCCGTATTCCCTGGAGGGATTCCCAGGGGACTACACTGGCCGAAGATATCATCGCGCGAGAGGATTCGCCTCCTTTCGACAACTCCGCCATGGATGGGTATGCCGTCCGATCCGAAGATCTAGACAAAGTGATACCCGGCAAGCCCGCGGTGTTGCGGGTGGTCGAAGAGATCTTCGCCGGACCTTTCCTGCCCCGGAGGGAAATACATCCCGGAGAAGCGGCTAAAATCATGACCGGCGCGCCTATTCCTCCCGGGGCGGATGCCGTGGTCATGGTGGAAGAAACGAAAGAAGACGACGGGCAAGTGTCCATTTTTTCATCCGCGCGGCCGGGTCAAAATATCCGGGCACGGGGCAGTGAGTTAAAAAAAGGCGATTCATTGCTTCCTGCGGGGATCAAGATAGGCAGCGCGGAGATTGGATTGTTGGCATTGCACGGTATCCGGGAAATCCTGGTCCGGCAAAATCCCCGGGTGGCTTTGATGACTTCTGGGGATGAATTGATCCATCCGGAAGAGAAACCCCTGGGCGGACAAGTCCGGAACGCGAACACGTATACCCTTTCGGCGGAATTGAAAGCCTGGGGGTGTCCGGTGATCGATTTGGGGATCGCGAAAGATGATCCGGCGGTGATCCGGGGCATGTTGGAGAAGGGATTCCAGGAAGCCGGGATGATGATCACCTCAGGAGGTATTTCCGCGGGAGAAAAGGATTTTTTACCCCGGATTCTACAAGAAATGGGAGTGGAAATCGTTTTTCACAAGGTGGCTATCAAACCCGGAAAGCCGGTTCTGTTCGCAGTGTGGAACGGCCGGTACGTGTTCGCTTTGCCGGGAAACGTGGTGTCGGTATTAACCACGTTTCATTTATTTGTCAAACCGGCCTTGCGGCGTTTAGTGGGGCGCGATCCATGGAAAAATCCGGTCTGGTATGTCCGCCTTGCCACACCGATGGACAATCCGGGCGGCCGGACCCATTTCGTCCGCTGCCGTTTGTCCCATAGCCCATCGGGTCTGCCCATCGCCATTCCCACGGGGCCGCAAGGATCAGGAATGTTGTCATCGCTGCGGGGGGCGGAGGGTTTTGCCGTGATTCCCGCGGACGTGAGTACTGTGGCTGAATTCGGGATTCTGGAATTTATCCCGTTACGGTGGGATTGAGGATCCATACGCCATGCCTGAATTGCCCGAGGTCGAAACCATCGTGCGGTCCTTACGAAAATTGACGGCCGGCCGGCGGATTTTGAAATACCACCCTTTACGAAATGATTACATCCACCAAGGATTGGAACATAGGAAAAAAGTGACGAATTCGGTTATTCAGGAGGTGGAGCGCCGGGGAAAATACATCGCGATTCATTTGTCCAACAATTTCTCGTTGCTTCATCATCTGGGGATGAGCGGGCGGTTGTTGCTCCAGCCGGGAAGCGATCCGCTCGAAAAACATACTCACCTTCGGATTCTCTTGGATGATGGGTCAGTTGAATTGCGTCAGCGGGATCCCCGGCGTTTTGGATTTGCCGCCATTCTTCCCAGTGTTGAGTTGAAAACATTTGTGTCATGGAGCCATTTGGGCGCCGATCCTTTCCGGTTGCGGGCACCGCGGTTTTATGCCCTGATGGCCGGCCGGAAGCAAGCGGTCAAATCGTTTCTGTTGGATCAACGGCGGATCGCCGGACTCGGGAATATCTATACTGATGAGGCTTTATTTCGGGCCGGAATTCATCCTGTGCGGCCGACAGGGCAAATTTCTTCAGCCGAGGCCGGGCGTTTGCTGCAATGCATTCGGACCGTATTGAGAGAATCGATCGTGGCGGGTGGTTCATCAACCAACGATTATCAACGCCTGGATGGTACATTAGGCCTTTTTCAACACAAGCATCGGGTTTACCGGCGCGTGGGTTTGCCTTGTCCCATTTGCCATCGGAAAATTGAGAAATTGGTGCTTAATGGACGAAGCACGCACTATTGCCCCGGTTGCCAAACCTAACAACCGATCGAAGGTCATCCAATCTAAACCATTAATTTTCAATATAATTCGACGATCTGACCATTTCTTTCCGAATCAAGACCGAAACTCCATTGAATCCCTTGCCAAACAACTGGCGGTGGAGGAAGAATTGATACTTATCTAAAACATCCCGCTGGTTTATACCGATAGCAGCCACCATCCGGAAACGGGGCTTCTCCTTCCAGTTCAGAAAATGCCGGGTCAGTTCAATGCGCTGGACAAAATCGACAATCAACTCGACTTCTTCCTCTCCTAATCCAATCGAAAAACGGATTTTACCAGCCGAAGGGATGGGGATTTTGCATTCGCTGACGATCTGAATACTCCCCAAGGTAAAACAGAGGATCTCCCCGGTTCCTTCAATGGGGGGAACTTGCCGTCCATTAACATAGATTGTGGCTGGTGCCCGCACATCGACCCGTGGAAGCCATTCGTTTTCGAGAATCCAAGGTGAAAAGGCCATGATTGCCCCCTCCTTTTTCGCAAGGGTAAAACCTTGCGTATGTTCCCAAAAGAAAAAATCAAGCCCGGCGTGGAACCGGTTCAACTATACAGATTATTTATCAAATGCCAATATTCATCCGTAGAAATTCCAGGGAATTATTTTCGGTCGATTTTGGGGCTGCGCGGATTGCCACCTTTACCTTACCCATTTCGAACGGCTAGCTCATATTTGTGACTCAACCGGCAAGTGGGTACTTTTTTTAGATACTCCGATACTGAATTTTTCACTCTGATCCATACAAATCACCACTAGAATTCCCTCTCCCTCTGGGAGAAGGACAAGGTAAAGGTAATTCTGGCGGGGTGGACCTTGATGTCCGCACTAATACCGGAGTACGTAAGACCAATTCGACTCACTAGGTGCGCACTTCCTGGAAGAGCCATAATAGTTTTACTTAAAATCTATGTAATTCAATCATATTATAGACTGACAGAATCCAAAAATCAATCGTTTTTTTGATTTATTTTAAATTACCTTTACAAATTTGAATCATAATAGTTAAATATGTAATTAATAGTTACATGATGAAATCTCATTTTAATATAATAAAATTATATATTTATACAGTTTTTCTCAATTTGTTACACGGAATATCAGAAATTGTGGTCACGTTTCGCCAGCTCCCTCGCCATTATGGTATGGGGATCCTATTGCGGTTTGGACCAAATCCAAGCCGGAGATCGAGCCTCAGAAAATTATGCCTCCGGAAATAAAATAACTGATTTATTGCTTTAAGATCAATCGTGCATCATAAATAATATAAGGTAGTTACATTAACGTATCCACTCATGGCCAAGCAGGCGGTAAAACCGTACCCGTGCGGTGAACCCCTATACCGTCCTTTGCCCTGTGAATCCTCGCCTACGAGATTCCTTCGCCTGGGCTCAAATCCCAGGTGAAACTCCATTATGATTTTTACTGTCGCGATATGTCCAATGCTGAAATCAGAGCCGCCACGATGAAAACCGAGATCGAAAAAAAGATCAACTATCTGCGGGATGAAATCCGCCGTCATGAGTATTTGTACTATGTGCTGGCCCAGCCGGAAATTACCGACACCGAATTCGACCGGTTGATGAAAGAATTGGAGGAGTTAGAACAACAACATCCTGAACTGATCACACCCGATTCCCCCACCCAACGGGTAGGAGGGGAGCCGCTCGAGGGATTCGAGACGGTCAAGCACCGGGTGCCTATGCTCTCGATCGGCAATACCTATTCCGAGGGGGAGTTGCGGGATTTTCATGGCCGTGTAGTCCGGGGATTGAATGGCGACCGTCCAGAATACATTGTGCAGCCGAAGGTGGACGGAGTGGCGATATCGCTAATCTACGAAAACGGCCGGTTCATCCGGGCGGTGACGCGGGGGGATGGCTTGCAGGGTGATGACGTAAGCCAGAACGTCCGGACGATCCGTTCTCTGCCCTTGGTTCTGCAAGGTCAAGACCTGCCCGGTTATCTGGATGTCCGGGGAGAGATCTACATGCCCACGCAGGCGTTTGTCGCTATGAATCAGGCGCGGGAAGAGGAAGGCCTCGCGCCGTTCGCCAATCCCCGCAACGCGACCGCCGGGACAATCAAACTGCTGGATCCGAAACTGGTCCGTCAGAGGCCGTTGGATCTAGTTATTCATACGTTGGGAGAAATCGAGGGGGAGGAGTTCGACAAGGATTTCGACTTGCTGAATGCATTGCGGGAATGGGGATTGCGGCTTGTACCGGGGATGAGTGTGGAGCAGTCGATCGAAGGGGTTATTGAACGGGTCCATGAGTGGGAAAAAAAGCGTCATGACCTGCCTTTTGAAGTCGACGGGCTGGTCGTCAAAGTAAACGATTACGAACAGCGGCAACGGTTGGGATTTACTTCCAAAAGCCCACGGTGGGCAATAGCCTACAAATTCTCCGCGGAGGAAGCGGTTACCGTGTTGCGAAACATTGAACTGGGCGTGGGGCGGACAGGGGCGGTGACTCCCCGGGCCATTCTGGATCCCGTGTTGTTGGCGGGGACGACCATCCGGCACGCCACATTGCACAATTTCGACGAGATCAAGCGCAAAGACATTCGCATCGGGGACCATGTAGTCATCCAAAAGGGGGGGGAAATCATTCCCAAAGTGGTGCGTGTGATGGTGGAAAAGCGGGATGGATCGCAAGTCCCTTATGAGCCGGAATTGAAATGTCCCTCCTGCCAAAGTGCGCTGGTCAAGGAGGGGGATGAAGTGGCTTTCCGGTGCATCAACCTCTCTTGCCCGGAACAGCTCAAGCGGCGAATCGAGCATTTCGTGCAACGGAACGCAATGGATATCGAAGGCATCGGTGAAAAACTGATCGATGCCCTCACCGGGAAAAAAATGGTCACGCGCATTTCTGATTTGTATCACTTGAAGCACGAGGAATTAGCCGCTTTGGAACGAATGGGCGACAAATCCGCTCAAAATGTGTTGGATTCGCTGGAACGGAGCAAACAACGGCCGCCCGACCGGTTGCTGTTCGCCATCGGTATCCGGCACGTTGGCAGCCATCTGGCCTCGGTGCTTATGGAAGGGAGAAAGTCGATTTGGGAATTGAAGGACCTCTCGATGGAAGAATTATCGGAAATCCATGAGGTAGGGCCTACGGTCGCCGAAACAGTTTACGATTTTTTCCATGAGGAGCAAAACATCGCGGAACTGAAACGGCTTGAGGAGGCGGGATTGCGCTTCGAGCAGGAAATCGCGGCTTCACAACCGGCCGCGGCCACTCCCTTCACGGGCAAAACCTTCGTGCTGACCGGCACGCTGTCGAAATACACACGGGAGGAAGCGTCGGAATTGATCAAACAACGCGGCGGGCGCGTGACCAGTTCGGTCAGTCAGAGCACCGATTTCGTCGTCGCAGGTGAGAAAGCCGGCTCCAAACTGACTAAAGCGGAGCAATTGGGAATCAAAGTTTTGTCCGAGGAAGAATTTGAAAAGATGTTAGGATAGCCGCAATAGCGGACGCCTAACGGTCCCTTATCATTGGTCAAATAGAAATTTAGAAAAAAAACACCCATTGACCGCCAAATTGTGGAAAAGCAAATTGTGGAAAAGAGGACTCCTATTCCCTCTTGGCATGATCCCTGCACTAGGCAATCGCAGTACCCGAAGTGACGGCAGGAAATGGAAAAAATGGCCGAGCGATTCATGCCCATCGGGCAATTTGTGCCCGGTACAGTCCGTATAAACCAGGGACGGATTCCTTCCACGTACGCGACCCGCATATCCGGAGAATCCAACTCTCTCTCGTTCCATGAAGTGATGGAAAAAACCCCGGCAAAAATCACTCCCGTGAATGAAAATCTTTCAACGGGCAGTGGAAATACAAATATCTCCTCTACAACCGCCTCCGGCACACCGTTTAACGTCCAGACTGCGATCCAGGAAGGTTGGACGGTAGTGCCCGCCAGGCAATCGGATTTTAACCAGCAATTGACGGCTCCAGCCGCCGGAAACCTCCCTGTGGACGCCAGGACCTATTCTGAAACCAACCAGTTGTTACAAAACATGCCGCTGAACTATCCCCAAGGGGAACAACTGGCTGACTTGATGCTGCGCAACATGCGGGAATATCAGGAAAGCAAAGCGGCAAGATTGAGCCATACCGCCCAGCCGGAATCAAAACCGGGAACATCCTATCCGTTGGGACTCGAAGCGAGGATAAGGTCGGATTCCACTCAGCCATTGGATTCTCTGCCCTATGAAAATGAATTAACTTCCGGCCTGAGCGGTCCAAATGATTCCACACCGGCAACCATGAACTCCAACACTGGCGCCAAGGCACACGGGCCTTCAAAGTGGACATTGCCCGATAGCAACTCCACCCAATTTCCATCCGGAAATCTAGTTGAGAAAGACACTACGCGGGAACAATCAATTCAATCTCCACGGCAGGAAGACCAAAATCCGGAACGAAAGGGATTCTTCCAAAACCTCGGTTCGATTTTCGGTGATTTGGCCAGTGGGTTGACATTAGGATTTTTCCGGCCTCGAAACGAACCCGTGTCTCATGGCGTGGAGCGTGTTTTATATCCACTCCGGAAATTGGTTTTTGATGTCCCATTCAAAGATGTCGCGGTGGGGATTCCCGCGGGGATCTATCACGATACCGGCCGGGTTTTCATTCAACCACCAAAACAGGACGCGCTCATCACCAATTCTGATACTTCCACCCCCGCGGATACTCTCCGCTCCACCCCGCGGCGCCGGTTCTCCTCCCACGTTTCTGTGCACGATCGAAGCCACCCGCAACGCGCGTTTCGCCGGAATACCGAGGTTTGAAATAACGATTGTCATCCCGGGCGCTCATGAAGCGCTCCGACGGTATTCAGACATAATATCGCCTGCCTTCCCGTTTCGGAATCCGCAATCCCAAAATCCGTAATTTCCCGAATGGTTCCCGCCCATCATTCCGCCTACCCTTTCAAGTGGAAACAAAAATCACCCGGACATGAATGAATGTTCGCGCTCCCCAGAGAGGAGGACATGGCCATGATGAACGAGAGTATAAAACCCAATGAAAACGATTGGCGGATATTCTGGTTTACCGCGCTGCGCGTGGTGATCGGCTGGCATTTTTTGTTTGAAGGATTGATCAAATTGGCGCATCCCGCTTGGAGCGCCGAGGGCTACCTGGTCAATTCATGGGGGCCTCTGGCGCCTTTGTTTCAAGGGATGGCGGCGCTGCAAGTGCAAGACACATTTCTGCTGAATTGGATCCTGCCCGATTCGATGAGTGAAACCTGCTGGATACTCGGCCTCACCGATTATTTCATTCCTTGGGCGCTGGTGTTGGCCGGCCTGGGGCTGATGGCGGGATTGTTCACAACCCTCGCCGCGTGGCTGGCGATCGGCCTGTTGGTGTTGTTCATTGCTGCCGCCCCGCCGGTCGATCTGCTGCCGCAAGGGGCGGAAGCGGATTGGACGGTGTTTTACGCGGACCTGAATTACGCGCAATGGGCGGGCCGGAGCATGGTTGGTTCGGAAGGCAACTATTACTTGGTGAACAAAAACCTGGTGGAACTGATGGCTTTAGCCGCCCTGTTGACGATGAATGGAAGCAAACTGTACGGGCTGGACAATGTTTTGGCTCAGTTTGGAGAGAAAGGCGCGCCGACGGCGGCAGAGGCCGAGGAGCCTCGGCCCGCCGCTCCGAACTATGGAGCGCCGGTTAGCGGCAGGGTGGGTTGAG
>ERZ795060.1355-NODE-1355-length-29063-cov-142.288162_pt1 | contig 29063 bp, 27 predicted proteins | sample MGYA00375144_ERZ795060 | MGnify/ENA primary metagenome ERZ795060 (study PRJEB30189, sample SAMN05720157) | activated sludge metagenome | isolation source: anaerobic digester from wastewater treatment plant | place: Japan | collected 2015-05-15 ...
TTCAGGAATGAGCCGGCTCCCAAGCGCATGGCTTCGCCCACGCGATCCGTCTCCCCATAACCGCTTACGATAATTGCCTTCTGATGGGGACGGTGCATGAGCATGCCCCGGTACGTATCGAGCCCATCGAGACCCGGTTCCATGAGCATATCGATAATGACGAGGTCGTAGTGACTTTTCTTCACCTTTTCTATGGCGGCCTTGCCACTTCCCGCCTCCTCCACCTCGTACCCTACCGCCGAAAGGATCACCCGGGCGAGGTCCCGCTGCGCGGGCACATCATCCACCACGAGGATCTTTTCTCCCTTCCCCTTGAATGCTGATTCCGTCTCTGAATCAACGGGCCTCTCCTCCCCTTTCCTCACGGGAAAGAAGAGTTGGAAAACGGTCCCGGCGTCCCTTTTGCTCTCTACCTCGATATAGCCTCCATGGTCGCGCACGGTGGACCAAACCACGGTGAGTCCCAGGCCCGTCCCACTTCGCCCCATGACCTTCTTCGTGTAGAAGGGCTCGAAGATGTGTTTCAAATCTTCCTCCCCGATTCCCACCCCCTCATCTGCCACCTCCAGAACGACGAATTTACCTGCCTCCGGACCCTCTTTTTTAAAGCTAAACGTGCGCACCTTAACCGTTCCGCCCTCGGGCATGGCCTCCACGGCATTCGAGACGAGGTTCATGATGGACTTTAAAATGTGGATGTAAGAGCCAGTAATTTTAGGTAAATTGTCTTCGAGATTCACCTCGAGACGGGCTTGGGGGTGATGAAGGCGGAGGCGTTCGTATTCGGGGGTGGTCAGATACTTTCTCACCGCCTCATTGACATCTACTATCTGTGATTGCCTTACGCCCCTTCTCGTGAGGGTAAGCAAATCGTCCACGATGGCGGCACCTCGGCGGCTGCTTTCCATGATTTTTGTCAGGTACGGGCTATAAGGGCTATCTTCTCCCACCTTGAGCGTGAGGAGTTCTGTGTAACCGAAGAGGGCGCCGAGGACGTTGTTTAAGTCGTGGGCCACGCCACCGGCCACACTGATCATGCCTTCCAATTTCTCCACCCGGCTTAGACGCTCCTCGAGGGCGAGCTTTTCCGTCACGTCGATCAGGGAAACGATGGCGGCCGGCTTCCCCCGGTATTCCATCCGGGAGCTGTATACCTCCATATGCCTTATCTCCCCCGATTTGGTGACGAGGCGGAAGAAGTAATGGTCTACGGGTTTGATGCCCGCCAATCTCTCCCGAAGGCTTTTGGTCGCCATGGGCAGGTCATCGGGATGGATGATCTTTTCGGGTCCCACGTGGTTCATGAGCTCTTCCACGCTGTAGCCCGTCATCTCCACAAAGCGGGGATTCACGTAAACAAACCTGCCCCGCTGAAGGAGGTAGACGCCGAAGACGGAATTCTCCACCAGGCTGCGAAACTTCCTTTCACTTTCCCTCAGGGAGTCCTGCAGGCGGACCTTTTCATCGAGTTCGCCCATCAATTTCAACTTTTCGGCGTACTCATTTGCTTCCGTCACCGGGTGGATGTACATCACAAATCCCCTGATGGCAGGATCGGAAAGAAAATTTCGCCCGACACCGGAAAAGATGATCCTTGAGCCATCTTTGGCCCGCACCGTAAACTGATTGGCAATGGGTGCCCCGTCGGTTCCCAGGGCCCGGGAATAATCCAGATCCGCCCTCCTTCTTTCCTTCTCGTCGATGAAGTCCGTGGCCAGGCGGCCTACCGTCTCTTCAGGCGTGTACCCTGTAAAGAAAGACCAACGCTTATTTACGTAGCTAATCCGGCCCTTTTCGTCCAAGACGACGACCACTTCTTGCGCCTGCTCCACGAGTTGCCGAAAAAATTGCTCGCCCGGCGTCAAAACCCCCCCTGCGCTTAAGGCCGATAACGAATTTCGTATGAAACTATATGAGCAATCGCCATGCCACAAAAGTTACCCGCTGCGTCGATACGTTTTGTACCTCACGCACCTCAGAATGTCAACATAATGACGCTACCCAGTCAAATATCCGGCAAAAAATCGTCCCCAAAAATTTTCTTGACATTTCCCACCCTCCATTCTAATTACCCCTCGCCTTTTTTAGGCGACGGGCCAAGGAAGGACCCCTGAAGGAGGTTTGGTTTTTAAGTTTGTCTGGCTCAGAACCTTAGTGACCCACCCTCGCGAAAATCAGCCTCTTCAGCCATAGAAAGAAACCGCGCATCCAAGGATGGATACTGGCATCATTTTTGATATGTAGGTGCTACTATGACTAAACAAGGCGATAAATGGCCGGGCGAAGCCGCCTTACACCTTGAAACGGCCGCGCTCGGCGATTCATGGCAGGAGATGCTACTTTCCCTGCTCGAGGCCGCCCCTATTGCCCTGTTGGGCGTAAGAGGAAGGCGCATCTTCTTTGCCAACAGCTTACTAAAGAGGATGACCGGCTGGTCCCCGACCGAGCTTTTGGGAGAAGACATCGAAAAACTCATCCCCTCTCTTACCGAAGACTATTTAGATCCCGTGGCTTACGTGAAAGTGGTAACCAAATCGGGGATGGAAAAGGAATGCCGCCTCCATATCTCCGAGGTTTCCCCCGCGGCAGGAAAAACGACCATCCTCGCCCTGGAGGACGTAACCTCTTATGCCTATAGGAAGCGCACCTCCGAACTCGAAGCCCTGGTGGAAAAAAAGACGGCGGAGCTTAAAGCGGCCAAAGAGGAGCTGGAAGAGAAGGTCCGCGCCTTGGAGACGTCCGACAATGAAAAACAGGCCATCATAGACAGCGTGAGGGATCACGTCCTCCTCCTCGATGACCAGCTTCGGATCAAGTTTGCCAACCGGGCCATCAAGGCCTACTTCAAGAAAGGAGACGAAGAGCTCAAAGGTCGGACGTGTTTTGAGGCCCTCTACGGCCGAAAGGAACCCTGCCCAACTTGCCCGGCCAAAAGGAGCATGGAAGAGCGCATCGAGTGCCTGCACGACCGCACCGATTCACGAGGCCGTACCTGGCTCTATCGCAGCTATCCGGTAACGGATAAAAAAGGAAAGGTCATCGGCGCCGTGGAGACGGCAAGCGATATCAGTGCCTGGAAGAAATACGAAGAGGCCTTGCGGGAAAGCGAGGAGCGGTACCGGAGTATCGTCGAGCATATGGACGACGGCTACTTCGAAAACGACCTTCAGGGCACCCTCACCTTCGTTAACGAATCCATTGCCCGGATCCTCGGGCGGAAAAGGGAAGAGCTCGTGGGTCTCAATTACAAAACCTACACGTCGGAAAATGAGGCCAAGAGGGTGCGCGCCGCATACCAAGAACTATACCGCACGAGGATCCCCATTAAGATCTTCGAACACGAGGTCATGAGACCCAGCGGGGAGGTTCGCTACGTGGACATCTCCGCCTCCCTCATGTACGACCGAATGGGAAACCCCATCGGTTTCAGAGGCACCGTGAAGGACGTCACGGAAAGAAAGCAAATGCAAGAAGAGGCCAGAAAGCTCTCCCATCAACTCTATCAGTCCCAGAAGTACAAGGCCATCGGCACCCTGGCCGGGGGTATTGCGCACGATTTCAACAACCTTCTCATGGGCATTCAAGGGTATACCTCTCTTATGCTTCTCGACCTCGACCCGGCGCACCCCCACTACGAGAAACTGAAGGCCATCGAATCTCAGGTTCAGAGCGGGGCCGAACTTACCCGCCAGCTCTTGGGATTTGCCCGGGGCGGCAAATACGAGGTCAAAAAAACCAACCTAAACGAACTTTTGAAAAACACCGTGCGGATGTTCGGGCGCACGAAGAAGGAACTCGTCATCCACGAAAACTACGCGCGAGACCTCTGGCCCGTCGAGGTGGACCGCGGGCAGATCGAACAGGTGGTACTAAACCTCCTCCTCAATGCCTGGCAGGCCATGCCGGCAGGAGGGTCCATCTATGTAACCACGGAAAACTGTGTCCTCGAAGAAACGCATATTGCCTACTTCAACATACCACCAGGTAGATACGTAAAATTCTCCGTAACGGATACGGGCGTGGGCATGGATGAAAAGACCCTCGAGCGCATCTTCGAGCCTTTCTTCACCACCAAGGAGATGGGCCGGGGCACGGGGCTGGGTCTGGCCACGGCTTACGGTATCGTCAAAGGGCACGGGGGTGTAATCAAGGTTTACAGCGAAAAAGGCCACGGCTCGACCTTCAACATCTATCTGCCCGCTTCGACCGGCGAGGCACCCGGGTTGGAAAAGACTCAGAAGACAGAAATCAGCCGCGGCGAGGGTACCATCCTCGTCGTGGACGACGAAGAAATCATCCGGGACGTGACCCGCGGTCTCCTCGAAGGATTGGGCTATAAAGTAATAACCGCGAAAAGCGGCGAAGAGGCCGTCTCCATCTATAAGGAGCAACACCGAGAGATCGACCTCATCATCCTGGATATGATCATGCCGGGGATGGGTGGTGGCGACACCTTCCCACTCCTCAAGGAGATAAATCCCAACGTGAAAGTACTGCTCGCAAGCGGCTATAGTTTGAACGGCCTGGCCAAGGAAATCCTCGACCAAGGGGTGAAGGGATTCTTGCAGAAACCCTTCCGCTTGGACGACCTCTCGCAAAAGATAAAGGACCTGCTAACGGAAGGCTGACATCCAGAGGTCTTTAACTCGTCGTCGGCCTTTACCGACGGTTCTTTTCCCGGAGGGCCCTCTCCATGGCCCGTTTATCGTCCCGCCTTTTTATCTCCTCCCGCCGATCATAGAGCTTTTTTCCCTGTCCCACGCCCAGGGCGACCTTGACCTTCCCGTTCTTGAAGTAGAGGGATAGGGGCACGAGCGTAAGGCCCCTTTCCCGCGATTTCCCATAAAGCCTCTTTATTTCCCTTTTGTGGAGGAGAAGCTTTCTGGGCCTCAAGGGGTCGTGGTTATATCGGTTCCCGTGGCTGTACGGGCTTACATGCATGTCGTAGAGCCACACCTCACCGTCCTTTACGGCGGCGTAACTGTCTTTCAGATTTACCCGCCCCTCCCGGATGGATTTAACCTCCGTTCCGGTGAGTGCGATACCCGCCTCATAGGTGTCGAGGATACTGTAATTCACCCGGGCGGTCTTGTTCTGTGCGATGATCTTCACACCCCCTTCTTTTGCTTTTGTCACCTTACGCCCCCCTTCTTCAGAAGATAATCGGGCTTGACGTGGAACATGGCCGTCCAGATGTTGTGGCGGATCTCGCCATTTTCCTTTTCCAGCCGCGAAAGGAGCTCCTTTATATACCTCCTACGGGAGGTGGCACTCGAAGGGCACCTTTCGGGAAGCACGGGAAATCCCTTCTCCCGGGCATACTTTTTTATCAATTCCTCGGAGATGTACGTAAGGGGTCGGATGATATGGAAGCGCCCGCCGAATACGGACTGAACGGGTACCATCGTGCTGATTTCCCGTCCGAAAAACAGGTTGATGAGCAGGGTTTCGATGATGTCATCCTGGTGATGGGCGAGGGCAATTTTATTACAACGAAGCTCCTCCGCCGTCTCGAAAATCCTTTTCCTCCTCAGGCGGGAGCAGAGAAAGCAGGGGTTCTTCCGGTTTATCTCGCTGTGGGCCAGGGGACCGTAATCGGTTTCATGGACCACGTAGCGAATTCCGCGGGTCTTAAGATACGTCTCCACCACCCGACGATCCTCCTCACTTCCCGCAAATCCCATATCCACGTGCACGGCGGCAACCTGAAAAGGAGGGACGAATACCATGGGACTAAGGAGGAGATCGAGCAGGGCAAAGCTATCCGCCCCACCGGAGATGCCTACCAAAACCTTGTCCCCGGGCGCAATCATACCGAAGTCCATGACCGCCTTTTCCAGCCACTTCTTCAGATGATGGTAGAGCTTCGTGCCCTTCTCTTTCTTTGCCTCCATAATGCTTCCTTCTATCGAAGATAGCAAAACCGCGCAAGGATGTTTTGTGCCTCGAGAAACATCCCCAGATGTTTCTCGAAAGATCTCATTCGAGGAGGCCAAAGAATCCATCGAGTATCTTTATTGTTGATTCGCGGGCCGTAATCAAGTACAAGGAACAAAACTTCTTTTCAGAGGAGGCAATTATGACGGAGATAATTGCAGTCCATGCGAGAGAAATCCTCGATTCCCGTGGCTTTCCCACCATTGAGGCGGAAGTAAAGCTCTTTTCTGGCGTTGTCGGCCGCGCAGCCGTGCCTTCCGGTGCTTCGACAGGTGAGCACGAAGCCCTGGAGCTGCGCGACGGAAACAAGAAGAGATTTCTCGGGAAAGGTGTGGAAAAGGCCGTAAGAAATGTAACCGAAAAGATTGCCCCGGAAATAATAGGCATGGATGCCCTCTGCCAGAGGGAAATAGACTTGGCCATGATTGCCCTGGACGGCACGGAAACGAAGAAGAACTTGGGGGCAAATGCCATCCTAAGCGTCTCCCTGGCGTGCGCCCACGCCGCCGCCCAGGCGCTGGAGATTCCCCTTTACCGCTACATAGGGGGCGTCATGGCAAAAGACATACCCGTTCCCATGATGAACGTGATCAACGGGGGAAAGCACGCGGACAACAACGTAGACCTTCAGGAATTCATGATCGTACCGGCCGGGGCGCCCAATTTCCGTGAAGCCCTGCGTATGGCCGCCGAGGTATTTCAGGCCCTGAAAAATCTGCTCAAAGATCGGGGCTTAAGCACCGCCGTAGGAGACGAAGGCGGATTCGCCCCCGATCTCAAAAACAACGAGGAAGCCCTCTCTCTCATCTGTCAGGCCATCGAACAGGCCAAGTACAAACCGGGGGTGGACGTCTACATCGCCCTGGACCCCGCCGCCTCTTCTTTCTTCCAGCACGGAAAATACATCCTGAAGGCGGAAAAGAAACCCAAGAAGTCATCCGACGATATGATACGCTTTTACGAGGACCTCATCACCCGCTACCCCATCATCTCTCTGGAGGACGGCCTCGCGGAAGACGATTGGGAAGGCTGGCACCACCTCACCTCCGCCTTGGGGAAGAAGGTCCAGATCGTAGGCGATGACATCTTCGTCACGAACCCGAAACGTCTGGAAAGGGGGATAAAAGAAGGGGTGGCAAACTCCATCCTCATCAAGCTAAACCAGATAGGCACCCTCACGGAAACACTCGAAACGATTCAAATGGCCAAGGAGGCGGGATACACCACGGTCATTTCCCACCGCTCCGGAGAAACGGAAGATACGACCATCGCCGACGTGGCCGTGGCGGCCAACTGCGGCCAGATCAAAAGCGGCTCTCTTTCCCGCAGCGAACGCCTGGCCAAATACAACCAACTTTTGAGAATCGAGGAGGAATTAGGTCAAGCAGCGGTATTCAGAGGGGTCAAGGCTTTTTACAGCCTAAAAAGGCTCACATAAATCGGAAAATGCGGCGCCGGAGAATTTCGAGGGCCTTCTTTTCCCCCGTCAAGGTGTAGAGGGTGGATTCCCGGCGATCCTTCTTGCCCCCTACTTCCTGGGTGGCGATGATGCCTTCGTCTTCGAGGAAATGAATGGCATTCATGTAATTGGCCTGGGAGAGGGCCTCTGCCCGCCTTACCTCCCCCTTTCTCAGCATCTTTTCTCCCAATTTGTGGAGCTTCTTCATCCACTCTCGCTCGTTGCGAGGTCCTTTCCTCAGATATGCAAGGCCGCGCAGGACAATCCAGTATGAATCCACGTAATTGGCCACCAGCCCGGCAAAGTGGCGAAGCTGAGAGCGACCGCGGCCCTTTATTTCCAGCCAGGAACCATCGGCCACCGATTTGAGGGTAAGGGCGCCCCGTTCGTGGAAATACAGGAGGGCCTCGTTGACCTCTTCCAGGTCATCGCGCTTGTCGTCGAAAATGAACTCATGCCAGAAGAGTTTCTTCAGAAACTGGTAATCGGCGATCACCCGATCCAGGGCGATGGTGTCGGCGTGGTGGGAAATCATAGAGCTGGCCACGAAGCTGATCGGGATGAAGTAGTTGAGAATGGTATTCTTGTAATATTCGAGAACGATGCGCTTGTCGTCCTCCAGGCAGTAAACCGTCTCTTCTACCTCGGCATCTTCTTCCTCTTCGATACCCAGGCGGGAGATAAGCCCTTCCGATTCAAATAGATTCAGGGCTTCGCTTACGGCCCTTTCGCGGTTGGCAAAGGTCACGGCCAGGTTGGCCTTTCGATACTGAAGATAGTCGAAGAACTCGAACAGGATCTCTCTCAGTTCTTCGCTGCTTATACCGCGGCGATCGTGGGCGAGAAAGGCCGTGGAGACCAGGGCGAAAGGTGTCACAACCGCCACCCTGTTTATGGCCGTAACCACATCGTAACCTATCTTCCGATAGACCCTTTGCCTTTCTTCCACAGGAAGCTCACCAAAGGCAGGAGACACCTGGGAGAGATAGGATTTAAGGTAAATGGGCTCCCCGATGTTTACGTAAACGCGACCGTAGCGCTTGCTTAAGATGCGGGAACTCTTTACAATATCGACGGTACTTTCTCTCGTCTTCTGCATGCCGCCCAATTCCTTGATGTAGCTCTTTTCCTCGATTACGCGGTCGTAGCCCACATAGACGGGGATAAGGGCAAGGTCCTCCACTACCTTCTCTTGAAAGGCTTGTATAATCATGGAAAGCAAGCCGTACTTGGGCATGACCATTTTCCCCGTCCGGCTACGCCCCCCTTCGATGAAAAACTCGATGGGAAGCCGCTCGCTCAAGAGTACCTTGATGTAGCGCGATAAGACGAGCTGGTAGAGCTCGTTGCCCCGAAAGCTCCGCCTGATGTAGAAGGCACCACTATGCCGGAAGACGTACTTGAAAGGCCCGAAGGCCATATTGATCCCGGCCGCCACAAACGGAAGCTGAATGTGATGTTCGTAAAAAAGGTAATGAATGATGATGTAATCGATGTGACTTCGGTGACAGGGGATCACCACGAACGGCATCTTTTTCGATATGCGGCGCACCTCGGCCAGGCCTTCTTTGTCCACCACCATTCCATCGTAGATGTTGTTCCACACCCAGGTAAAGAAGCGATAGAAAAAGGAAATGAAGCCCTCTTCGTAACCGGCGGCGATTTCGTCTATGTACCTGCGAGCTGTCTTTTCCAGGGCCTCCCTTTTTCCTTCCGGTGCCGCGCCGATGTACCTCTTGATTTCCCCATCCTGCATGACGAGTTCCATGATCTCCCGCCGGGATTTGAGGGTTGGCCCGATCATGGTTATCTTTTCCGTATCGATGGCCTCGAGGAGCTGGCCCCGCAACTCCTCCACCTGCTCCTTGCGGGAAAGGTGACGGAACTTCTTGATGAACTCATCCACCCTTACGGCCTCGGTGGGAATCACGATTATCTTCGTGGCATAGCGCAAAAAGGCAAGAAAGCGCCTCAAAGGACCCGCATAATCCGACTGCCCGAAGAGAATATTGAACAGGCCCTCCTCCTCTTTCTCGCGCCTCCTTCCGTAAGTAATCATAACGGGCACAATGAAAATGGGCTTCCCATAGGAAGGCGCCTTTTCAAGAATCATCGAGAGGGCCTCTTCCACTTTTCTGTTCTCGAAGAACTCTGCCCCTCCCAGATGGATGATGGCATGTCCCCCCTGCTCCAATTCCTCCTCCAGCCCTTTGAGGGATGCCATTTCCGCTCTCAGCCTGGAAGAAAAGAGCCTGCCAAAGGCACACCAAAAGGCTCCCAACGCCTTCTCCACCGGCTGCCAGAGCACCATGTTCACATCGAAGGTATACGTGGGCCTGGGTATGCCCGTCCGGAGGGCAAGGTCGTAGAGAATGATGGTATTCAGGTGGCTCCTATCCTTCAAGGCATAAACGACGATGCCCTCTTCTCCGAGTTGCTTTAGGGTGGATACGTAAGCCTCATCGAACGAAATCCCGGCCAGCACATCCCTCAAAAGGCCGTAGAGGGGCACATGGCCGATGTATAACTTTTCGTGGTAGCATTTCAGCATAGGAAAAACTTTCAATCCGCCTCGCAGATCCATCGCTCCGGAAAGCGGTGGCACATGAAGTCGATGACGTACTTCCGCACCTCTTCAGCCGACGTCATCCTTAGAACCCTTTGCACCAGCCGGCGCGCTTCAATCCGGGAAGACTGCTGGATTAGCATCTTCATCTTGGGTATGGCCAGGGGATTCATGCTGAGCTCATCCAGTTCCAGCCCCAGGAGAATCATCGTGTACAACGGCTCGCCCGCCATCTCCCCACACATAGCCACCGGTATCCCCATATGATGTCCCACATCTACCACGTGCTTGATCATCCTGATAACCGCCGGGTGCAGAGGCTCGTAGAGGTAATTCACCCTCTCGTTGATTCGGTCAATGGCGAGGGCATACTGAATCAAGTCGTTGGTCCCGATACTGAAAAAATCCGCCTCTTTTGCCAGGGCCTCGGCCACCATGACCGCCGAGGGGACCTCGATCATAATGCCCACTTCCACCTCATCCCCTACGGGGATGCCCTCTTTTGTCAAATCCGCCCGCACCTCGGAGAGAATGCGCCTCGCTTCGCGAATCTCCTCCACCCCGGAAATCATGGGGAAGAGGATTTTCGTCTTTCCGTAAGCACTGGCCCGAAGGATGGCCCTCAGCTGCACCTTGAAGAGGTCCACTTCCTTCAAGCAGAACCGAATGGCCCGAAGCCCCATTTGGGGGTTCATCTCCTTGGCCAGCTTGGGATCGGAAAAGAATTTGTCTCCCCCCAGATCGAAGGTGCGAATCGTGGCCCAAGATAAACCTTCCGATTCCACCACCCGGCGGTAGATGGAAAAATGCTCCTCCTCCGTGGGCAACTGCTCCTTGTTTATGTAGATAAACTCCGTGCGGTAGAGGCCAATACCCTCCGCCCCGTAGCTTACGGCCTGAGGTATTTCCTCCACGAACTCTATGTTTCCCCCGATCCTTATGCGGTATTCATCCTTTGTAATCGCCGGTTTATGAGCGTACTTCATGCACTCCGTGCGATCTTCGAGGTAGAGGCGGTTTTTCTCCTCGTACCTGTGCTTCACCTCCGGATCCGGGTCCACGATGACCACGCCCGCCGTGCCGTCCACGATGACGACATCGTTGGTCCTCACGATCTGGGAAATTCTCTCGAGCCCCACGACGGCCGGTATACCGATGGAGCGGGCCACAATGGCCGTATGAGACGTGCGGCTGCCAATATCGGTTGCAAACCCCAATACCTGGTCTATCATCATCTGGGCCGTATCGGCCGGAGATAAGTCGGGGGCAATTACGATTACCCTTTCTTCCGGCTGGAAGAGGGTCTTGCTTACCTTTCCTTCCAGATGCCTCAGTATGAGCTGCCCGACATAGCGGATATCGTTGAATCTTTCCCGGAGATAATCGTTTTCCATGCGTTCGAAAACGCCGCGCAAGTGATCTACCGTCACCCTGACCGCCCACTCGGCGTTTACTTTCTCTTCTTTGATGCGGCGAACGATACCCTCGATAAAACTCCGATCCCGAAGAATCATGAGGTGCACGTTGATAATGTAAACGGGGGTGGGTTCCTCAAGGGTGCGCAGGCGCTTGGCCAGGCCTTTCAACTCCATTTCAGCGGCCCGGACGGCCTTCCTGAATCGACGTACCTCCTTTTCTACCAAGCGGGGGTCGGCAAGATTGTAATAAGTGACCTGAGATTCATATCGGTCGTAAAGGTATGCCCGGCCGATTACAACCCCCGGTGATGCCGGCACTCCTTTTAGTACAACGTTTCTCATCTCAGAATGTCTTCATTCCTCGTGAAATTTGGCTTTAAACAGGGCCTCCAGGGCCTCGACGGCCTGCCTGGCATCGGGACCTTGAGCAGCGATGGTAATCATAGTGCCCATCGGACAGGCCAGGGTCAGGATGCCTAAGATACTTTTAGCATTTACTTCGTTTCCGTCCATCTCCAGGGTGATTTCCGAAACAAAATCGCTCGCCAATTTTACTATTTTGGCTGCTGCCCGGGCATGTAGCCCCAGGCTATTTATCACCTGGACCGTTTTCGCATAAGTCATATCAATAGTAGACAAAAAAACGCCACCACCAAATAGAAAATCAAGGTGCGGGGAATGCCGGCGCGAAGAAGAAAAAACCCTGCGAGGGATGCGGCAAAACCCAAACCGTAATAGGCAATCACGGGTAACCTAAACTCGTATTGATTCATATGCATAAATCGGGCCCAGACAAAGAGAACGAGGGGAAGAACAATCAACGAACACCGGCGGGCGGTCTTGGCCTTCTCAGATAGATTCAGGCGATAAAGGTACCTAAAGCCTTCCTTCCCCCTCCGATAGCCCTCCAAAAACCCCCTCCAGCGGATCCAAAGCTGATAGGGCACGAATAGGACTACAAACATAAGAGGGGCCAGCATCCCGTCCACCAGGGCGAGCCCAGAAGCCACCAGGCCTACCAAGGGAAGCCATCCGCCCCAGAAAAACTGATCCCCGAGAGCGGCGTAGGGGCCCATGAAGGCCTCCTTCATCCTGACCACTTCGCCTACGTCTCCTTCCGAAATTGTTAGCTCGGCTTTTACTGACGACCCGATTATGGATGGGGCAAGATAGGGGTGGGTGGAAAAGTACTGAAGATGGCGCAACAAAAAGGAGGCCTTCTCTTCTTGCCTTCCTCGCAAGAGGGGAAGCAGGGAAAAGCAGAAACCCAAATGCTGCATTTTCCGAAAGTTCAGAGACCCGTTGAGAAGAAAAGAGCGAAAAAATATAGAGATGAGTTTGCTTTTATCCATGTAGGTCTTTTTACCGGCTCTTCCACCCTGCGCGAACGATTTAAAACTCGAATAACAGAAAAAAAACGGAAAGTCAACGCGCCTGATTATTCCTTGACAGAAACTCATTTTTCTGATTAGTGTACGCGCCGAATTTCAAAAATGAGGTGAAAGATGATCTGCCAGACGGTAAAATCAGGTATAGAATGCACCTTCATGGGGAAGAAGGGCTGTACCTTTTTGGGTGGCCAGTGCCGACCCATCTCCGAGAAATGCGAAGGGTGCGCCAAGATCATTGAATGGGAGGGAAATCGTTACTGCCAAATATACCCGGATCCCTCAGCCCGCTGGATCATGGGCATCTGCCCCATGGCTACGCACGTAAAGAGGGAATTCAAAGAAACGACGCAGAAGATAAACCCCCTCAAGGCCTCCAAGAGGGCCGCCCGCGCCAGGAAAAAATAGGCTACTTCTCCAAGAGACGTTTAATCTCCTTCAGGCCCGCCTCTATCTCGGCGAGCACATCCCTCTCGGGCCTCGCTTTTCTATGAGAAAGCTCCGCCTTCGCTCCCCGGATGGTGAAATGCTCATCGTAAAGCAACTTCCGGATGAGAAGGAGCTCCTCAACATTTTCTCGGCTATAAACACGATGCCCCGCCGTAGTCCGGCGGGGCTTAACGGTCCTGAATTCCGACTCCCAGTATCTTATTACGTAAGGCTTTACGTTTAGGATGCGGCTGACCTCGCCGATGCGGAAAAACGCCTTATCGGGGATCAGGTCTTCCATACGGGTGCCGGGCTAAAATAGCGACTATTAGCCGTTCAAAGACTTGCGCAGCACCTGACTCGATTTGAACGTGAGCACCTTCCGCTCGGAAATGATGATCTCCTCACCCGTCTGGGGATTGCGACCTCGCCGGGGCTTCTTCTCCTTGACGATAAAATTCCCGAAACCGGAAATCTTTATCTTTTCACCCCGGGCCAGGGCATCTTTCATAATATCGAATACCGACTCTACGATGCGCGCAGCATCCTTCTTGGAAAAGTTAAGTTTTTCGTAAAGCTCCTGAATAATGTCTATCTTCGTCATATCTACCTCCTATTTTTTCGTTCTAAGCCCTGAGTGTTGCCTTTGCTTCCCTCACAATGGCGTTAACCAGCCTCTCGTGAGACCTCGCCACCTCCTCATCTGTCAGGGTGCGCTTTGGAGACCGATAGTAGAACCGAAGCCCGATGCTCCTCGTCCCGGGAGGGATATTTTGCCCCTCGTATACATCAAAAACCAAAACCCTTTCAAGCAATTCTTCTTTTTCACGGAAGACAATTTCTAACAGTGAGGCCGCCTCCATCTCCTTGGGAACGACGAACGCCGCATCGCGTACACTGCCGGGATACTTAGAAAGCTCCCGGTAGGATACCCGCACCTCCCTTGACAAATCGGCGAGTTTTGAAAGATTCAGTTCACAGACGACCGCCCGCCCCCTTAAGTCCATCGCCCTCATGACATCGGGATGGATCTCCCCTATGAAGCCGACCTCGCCCCCGATGCACGAAATCCACGCAGCGCGACCGGGATGCAGGAAGGGCTTCGCAGCCGCCGCCTGGAAGATGGGCGCCGGCAGCTTGAGGACCTCAAAGATGTTTTCCACCACCCCCTTTAGATCATAGAAATCCGCCTGCTCCTTGGGGAAATGCCATGAATCCCCCACCCGGTCACCCCAGACAAGGCAGGCGCACACGGGCACCTCTTGTGGGGTCTTTCCTTCCCCCCGGGAGAAATAGACCCGCCCAAACTCAAAGATCTTGACCTCCCCCACCCCCAAGCGTGCGTTTTTGCTCAGCGTATCGAGGAGACTATAGACCATGTTCGTCCGCATGAGGGCCTGTTCTTCGGAAAGGGGATTTCTCAATCTCACCGCCTCGCGGGCCTCCTTTTCACCCTGGAGATGCAACTGATCAGGGAAATTTGCGGAGATGAAGCTGTAGGTGATCACCTCCGAAAGGCCCGCCCCCATCAGCACTGGATACAAGAGATTTCTTAGCCTCTCTTCCTCTCCTTTACCCTTCGGTTCGTCACTGGGTCGCGGCATGGTTACACCGATGTGTTCGTAGCCGTAGACCCGGGCAATCTCCTCGATCAAATCTATTTCCCTCTCAATATCCCGGCGGTAAGAGGGGGGCGTAACCCGCCACGAACGGCCGGCTGGTTCTTTTCGCACCTCCATCTGTAGCGCCTCGAGAATGCGCTCTACCTCCCCTTCTCTTATGTCCGTGCCCAGCACGCCGTTGATCCTTCCCAGACGCAAGGGGATATCCTTCGGGGTATAAACGGGGAGGGGGTAGTTATCTATGTAACCTTTCAGGACGTAACCTTCCCCAAGCTCGGCCATGAGCTTCGCCGCCCGGTTCAAGGCCTTTACCACCCCTTCCGGATCCACCCCCCGCTCAAAGCGGAAAGCTGCATCCGTGGACATGCCCAAGGCCCGCGCCGCTCGCCTGATGGCCGGTGGATGGAAATAGGCACTCTCCAGCAAGATGGTGTTCGTATCGTCCTTCACCTCAGAATTGAGGCCGCCCATGATGCCGGCAATGGCCACGGGCTTCACCCCATCGCAGATGAGAAGCGTGCCCTCTTTTAGCCGTCGTTCCTTTTCATCGAGGGAAACAAATTTCTCTTCCGCCTTTGCCTTGCGAACGACAATCCGCCCCTCCTCGAGGAAACGATAATCGAAGGCATGCAGTGGCTGCCCCATCTCGAGCATGACGAAATTCGTTACGTCCACCATGTTGTTGATGGCCCTCAGGCCCGCCGCCTCCAATCTCCGCCTCATCCACAGGGGGGAAGGCTTGATCTTTACGTCCCTGATGATACGGGCGCAGTAGCGGGGACAGTAATCCGGATCCAGGATGGTCACGGAGGTCACCTTTTCTATGGCCTCTCCCTTTTCTTCCACCGTCCAATCGGGAAGCCGCACCTTTTTCCCTGTGAGGGCGGCTATTTCGCGGGCTACACCAATGACGGAGAGGCAATCTCCCCGATTGGGGGTAATGGCCAAGTCAAAAACTGTGTCTTTGAGGTCGAGCAGTTCTCCTAAATCTTTTCCCACGGGCGTATCGGGGGGCAGCACCATGATGCCCGAATGGTCCTCTCCCAAGCCGAGCTCCTGCTCCGAACACAGCATGCCGTAAGAAACTTCGCCGCGTATGGTGGAAGCCTTAATGATGTAACCGCCCGGAATCTCCGCCCCTACAGTGGCAAGCGGGGCCACCTGCCCGGCCGCCACGTTCGGTGCCCCGCAAACGACCTGAACGACCTCTTTGCCCATATCTACTTCGCAGAGTTTGAGCTTGTCCGCCTGGGGATGGGGTCGAACGGAAAGGATGCGGGCCGCAACGACACCGGAAAAACCTGCGCCTAACTCCTCTATGGATTCCACCTCGGTTCCGGCCATGGTGAGCATCTCGGCCAGTTCCCGGGCCGGAACATCAATCTCCACGTAGTCTTTGAGCCATCTTAAGCTTACCTTCATAAACTTACCCGCTAAAACTGTTCGAGGAAACGCCGGTCGTTTTCGAAAAACAGCCTGATGTCGCCAATGCCGTACTTCAGCATGGCGATGCGCTCGATGCCGAGGCCAAAGGCAAATCCCGTAAATGTCTCTGAGTCGTAACCTACCTTCTCGAAAACTGCCGGGTCTACCATGCCCGAACCCAGGATTTCCAGCCAGCCCGTCTGAGCACAAACGCGGCATCCCTTTCCTTCACAGATGACGCAACGGATGTCCACCTCGGCACTGGGCTCCGTAAAGGGGAAAAAGCTGGGCCTGAAACGGAGGTTTGTGGTGGGTCCGAACATCTCGTGGACGAAGTAGGTAAGCACCCCTTTGAGATCGGCAAACGTAACCCCGCGATCCACCATGAGGCCTTCTACCTGGTGAAACATGGGTGTATGGGACACGTCGGAATCGGGCCGATAAACCCTCCCGGGAGAAAGGATCCTCAAGGGCGGCTTCATCTTTTCCATCGTTCGCACCTGGACGGGCGAGGTATGGGTCCTAAGCAAAATCTCGTCCTCGATGTAGAATGTATCTTGCATATCCCGGGCGGGGTGATCGGGTGGAATGTTGAGGGCGGTGAAGTTGTAGTAATCCGTCTCCACCTCCGGCCCTTCGACGACGGAAAAGCCCAACCGACCGAATATCTCGCAGATTTCCTCCCGGACACACGTGATGGGATGCTTATGTCCAAAGGGTATCCTCCTGCCCGGCAAGGTGCAGTCTATTTTTTCTTTCGTAAGCTGCTCCCGTCGCCACCTATCACGAAGGTTACCTAAGGCCTCCTCTATCTTATCGGTGAGTATCTCTTTTATTTCGTTTGCCCTCTTCCCTACCGCCTTTTTTTCTTCCGGGGAGAGGTTCCCAATATGGCGTAAAATGGCGGTAAGCTCGCCTTTTCTGCCTAAATACTTGGTCCTCAGAGCGGCAAGCTCTTCCTCTGTTCGGGCTGCGGCCAGTTCACGCTCGGCGGCTTGCCGCAACCCTTCCAGTTCTTCTATCATGACGCGCGACTTTCCTTGGCGAGCTCTACGATGCGGGCAAAACCCTTCGGATCGTTAATGGCAAGGTCGGCAAGCATCTTTCGGTCCAGTTCCACCTGCGCCTTCTTCACTCCTTCCATGAATTGGCTGTAAGTGAGACCGTTTGCACGGACAGCGGCGTTTATGCGGGCAATCCAGAGTTTACGGAAATCCCTCTTTCTTTGCCTCCGGTCGCGGTAGGCGTACTTCAAGGCCCGATCCACCGCTTCCGTCGCGGTCCTTATCAATCGCCGCCGGGCACCGAAAAACCCCTTGGCCATCTTGAGAATCTTTCTTCTCTTCTTCTTGGCCGTAATGGCCCTTTTCACACGTGGCATCTTCTCATCTCCTGCAGTTTATTTCTCACTCACACAAGGTAAGGAATCAGCTTCTTGATGGCCGAGGCGTTCGTCTTATCTACGTAAGCGGCACGCCTCAAGAATCTCTTCTTCTTACTGTCCTTCGTCGTCAGAATATGGCGGGCATAAGCCCTTTTCCGCTTAATCTTCCCCGACCCCGTAACGGAAAACCTCTTGGCGGCGCCGCGATGAGTTTTCAATTTTGGCATGGTTTCATCTCCTCCACTATCCCTTTGGTTTTTCTTTCTTTTCCTTCTTCGGAGCGACCACCATCGTCAGGCTCCGCCCTTCCAGCTTGGGCGGCTGCTCTATCACCGCCACGTCGGAAAGGGCTTCCTGAATTACGTTCATGATCTCTCGCCCGATATCCGTGTATACGATTTCCCTGCCCCGGAAAATCATGTTGATCTTAACCTTGTTCTTGTCCTCCAGGAACTTCTTGGCGTGTTTTATCTTTACCTGGAGGTCGTGTTCTTCCGTCTTTGGCCTGAGCCTGATCTCCTTAACCTGAACTATGGTCTGACTCTTCTTGGCATCCTGAAGTTTCTTACTCTGCTGGTAACGAAACTTCCCGTAATCCATGATCCGGCACACCGGTGGATCGGCCATCGGCGCCACTTCCACGAGATCGAATCCTGCCTTGGCGGCCCGCTCTATGGCCTCCTTGATCGGGAGGATACCAATCTGCACCCCATCTTCAATAACGCGAACCACGGGAGCCGTGATCTCGTTATTGATTCTTAATTCCTTGGTTATAGGTCACCTCCTGAAACGTTTTATCGGTAATGTGCACAATCATCCCGGACAAGGGCGATAAACTCTCCCGGCGTCATGGCTCCCAAGTTCTGGCCATCGCGCCTCCGGGGAGACACCTTGCCCTCCGCCACCTCCCGGTCCCCAACTACGAGCATGTAGGGAATCTTCTGCATCTGGGCCTCTCTTATCTTGTATCCCAACTTGTCGTTGGAAAAGGCCCGCTCGACCCGAAGGCCTGCTTCCTGCAAGGCGAGAAACACCTTTTCGGCGTAGGGCACCTGTCGCTCCGAAACCGTCATCACCTGGGCCTGCACGGGCGAAAGCCATACCGGAAATGCCCCGGCGTAGTGTTCGATCAAAACCCCCATGAACCGCTCGATGGCGCCTAAGATTACCCGGTGAAGCATAACGGGGCGATGACGTGTGCCATCCGGCCCCACGTAGGTCAGGTCAAATCTCTCGGGCAGGGTAAAGTCGCACTGGATGGTGGCACATTGCCACTTCCTCTTCAGGGCATCCTTGATCTTGAAGTCTATTTTCGGACCGTAAAAGGCCCCGTCACCTTCGTTAATCTCATAGGGGATGACCATCGTCTTTAAGGCGTTTTCCAGGGCACTTTCCGCCCTCTCCCAGTCCTCGTCTGAACCGATGGAGTTTTCCGGCCGCGTACTCAACTCCACCTCGTAGTCGAAGCCGAAGATCTTCATGGCATAGGCTACGAAATCTGCCACCCCGGTTATCTCATCGTTTAACTGCTCCGGCGTGCAGAGGATGTGGGCATCGTCCTGGGTGAACTGACGGACCCGCAACAACCCGTGGAGGACACCGGTCTTTTCGTGGCGGTGCACCGTACCGAGCTCGAAGAAGCGAAGGGGCAAATCCCGGTAACTGCGAATGCGAGACTTGTAGATGAGCATATGGGCAAGGCAGTTCATGGGCTTGATGCCGTACACCTGGCCCTCGACCTCGGTGAAATACATGTTCTCTCGGTAGTGGTCGTAGTGCCCCGATCTCTTCCAGAGTTCTTCCTTCAGTATCTGGGGTCCCATGACCATCTGGTATCCCCGCTTCAAGTGCTCCTTCCTCTCCCACTCCTCTATGATGTACCTGAGGAGCATCCCCTTGGGATGGAAGATGACAAGCCCCGGTCCCGCTTCGTCGTTGAGTTGAAAGAGGTCGAGTTCCCTCCCCAATCTCCGATGATCGCGCTTTTTTGCCTCTTCGATCATCGTGAGATACTCGGTGAGCTCCTCTTCCCGGGGAAAAGCGGTGCCGTAGATGCGCTGGAGCATCTTGTTTCTCTCATCTCCGCGCCAGTATGCCCCCGCGACATTCAGTAGCTTGAAGGCCCGAATCAAGCCCGTCCGGGGCAGATGGGGTCCCCGGCAGAGGTCTACATACCCACCCTGGGTGTAAATGCTCACAGTGGCCACCTCTTCCGGCAGATCCCGGATCAATTCCACCTTGTAATCTTCGCCCATTCCCTTGAAGAGGGAGATCGCCTCCTCGCGAGAAAGTTCCCTCCTCTCGAAGGGGAAGTCGCTCGCGATGATTTCCTTCATGCGGTTTTCGATGGCCGTAAGTTCCTCGGGGCCAAAGGTCTTATCGCTATCGAAGTCGTAATAAAAGCCGTCTTCAATGGCCGGGCCGATGGCCACCTTCGTCCCCGGGTAGAGGTCCTGAACCGCCTGGGCCATGACGTGGGCGGTGCTGTGCCTTAAGATCTCCCTCCCCTCCGGGGAATCTATGAAGACGGGCTCGATTGTGGCATTGGCCTCGACCTCATGCGAAAGGTCCACGAGGGTGCCGTTTAGCTTCGCGGCGACGATTTCATCCATCCCCGCGGGCACCTTCTCCCGGAGCAAGTCGTAAACCTTTCTTCCCTTTTCCACCCGGACGGTAGCCCCGTCCGACCAAATCACCGAAAGTTCCACTACCCTTTCCTCATTAAATAAAGGGCATCACCCTTTCTGGCTGATGCCCCAGCCATATACATGGTAGGCACGCAGGGATTTGAACCCTGGACATCCACCGCGTCAGGATGGCGCTCTCCCCCTGAGCTACGTGCCTACATCTTTCCACTACCTGCGCCTTCATACACAAGAATACTCATTTATGTCAAGGCAAAATGTGCCCATCCCCACGCCTGTTTATGAGCCTAACCCCTACTATGAAATAGTGTATGCCGGAAAGAACGGTCAAGAGGGCGGTGGCGATATAGAGGGAAGTCAAGATGACCGCTGTACCGAAAGGAAACACAAAGGATTTTAACAGAAGTACAGCAAACACCGTGACCAGCTGGGCCGCGGTTGTGAATTTGCTTACGAGGGAGGGCTTGATCTCCGGGGTGATCGACATGAACATGAGCACGGCAATACCGCAAAGGATGAATGCGTCGCGACTGATGACGAGCACCGTAAGCCAAGCCGGTATAATGCCCTTCACGGCCAGGATAACGAAACAGCTCATGACGAGGGCCTTATCCGCGATGGGATCCAAATAGGCACCGAAGGTCGTTCTTTGATTGAGGACCCGGGCAAGAAACCCGTCCAATCCGTCACTTATGCTCGAGACGGCAAAGAGCAAGAGGGAGGGCAAAAAGTCATCATCGATGAGAAAGATAATGATGATGGGAACGAGAAAGATCCTCATCACCGTAAGGGCATTGGGTATGTTGATGAGGGTCGCCATCTTCAAATCAACTCTACCATTTACCCCACGGATTCGGCTTTAGATTTTCGTCCCTCTCACGGTTCCAGTCCACCCAATCATCCCGATCTTCCTCCAGGGTAAAGGTCCGGGGTTTCTCCGCCGAGCCGTCCGGGCGGATGACGACCTGTTGCATGGCTTTGAGCAGCATGGTCCATTCTTCCATGGAAATGGGCTTCGGTCCCGCCACCGGTTTGGGACCCGCGATGGGGACTGGTTTTTTCCCGAATATCTGCTCGGCCCGATCCGCCGGCGCCGGGGCCTTGCCCGTCACCTCCACCTCACCTTCGTAAACACGTACGAGCACCGACTTATCCTCCTCTGCATTCACGCGATAGACGGTCCCGCGCACACCCGCCACGGCATTTTCCGTGGAGATGCCGAACTTTCTCTTGATCCCTGCCGCCGCCTGCACCTTGGCCCATGATTTTCCCACGGTGAGATGCACATCCACATCTCGTGATTCCTCGTCCGGGGCGGCATTGATCTTGAAAAGTGATCCCCCCGCAAACCGAAGGGCCGAATTATCGGGCAAAAGCAATTCCAATCTACCCCCCTTGGCCACTTCAACTTCGTCTCCCCCTCTCAGGATATGGCCCACCTTAATTTCCTTCCAGGGGGCATCGGCGGTGGATCGCACCTGGGCAGAACCGTCGAGATAGTTCACCTTCACGGTCCCCTTCCCTACCCTGACCGCCATCGGCTTGCGAGCCGCCAAAACTCCCTGGGTGAAGAGGAAGCTGAAAAACAAAACAGCCACGGATAAAATTAACGTCTTTTTCATAGCTCCGTTTCCTCCGTTTTTATTTTCACAGGCCCGGCCCATCCGGCAGGGTATTCATTACCTTCTTTACTATCTCTTCTATGAGGTCGCTGTAAAGGGCCACGGCATCCATTTTAAGCCAATCCCGCACGATGTTGAACTCCCTATCCGTAGCCCGGTATTGCGTGCTCCACAAAAGTTCTCCCGTTCTCACATCGTATAGTTGGAATCGGGCCGCGATCGTACTTTGAGCTAACCAGATCAGACAGCGTGAAGAACATTCGTTCAGGGTAATGTACATGACGGCGTGAACTCCCAAGATACCCCCCGCATCCCGCGGTGGCATCGTTTGCGGATTGGGGTTCTTCACGCCCGGGTAAAAGGCGTTTATCTTTTCATCGACGAGCGAAAGGGGTATCTTCGGATACTGCTTGAAGTACAGGGCATCCAATATCTCCTGGCGCAGGATCTTTCCTACTTCCGGGTGGTTGGTTTGGTCTTCTACGGGTAAGACAGCGATGAGACGTACCTGTTTCTTGTCATAGGCGGGAATGAGGGTATGGGGTATCTTTTTTGCGCATCCCGTGAGAATCGTTACCACGAAGAAGGACAGGGTGACGACGGCGAAAGCGCCTTTCAATCCGCAGGCGAAATTCTTCATTGCTTTTTAAGCTTTTCGATTTCTTCCCTGATGATCCTCTCCGCTATGGCTGGGAACATCTCCCGGGCGACCCTTTCCGCCGTCTCTTCCACTTTCTTGAGCATTTCTGCCTGCAGGCTCGTGTTCACCACGGCGACCCGGGCCGTGGTTTTCTTCTCCTCCCTACCTTCCGCCTCTTCCACCACGTCGACCAGGTCAATTATCCGATGGCCTTCCTTCATCTCCTCCATCGCACCCTCCTTAGCTATCCTTACACATTGATTTTCGACCGTTACCATAGCTCACCGGCCAATTCAAGAAAAAGGATTTTGTTTCTTAAGCTTTAGATCAATGGCATAAACGCGGCTCCGGCTTACACCTTTTTCTTTCGCCACGCGCTCTATGCGATCCCTCGCCGAAAGGCCTCCTTCTTTTCTCAGATTGAGGAGGGCCTCTTCTATTTCCTCGTCCGGCACATTTTTTGCTCCCCTGGCCCCGCCCACGACAAGGGTAATCTCCCCCCGGATCCGGCGCCCGGCTATTTTTTCCACCACCTCCCCAACAGAACCGCGGATGACTTCCTCGTGCACCTTGGTAAGTTCCCGGGCGAGCGCCATGGGCCGATCACCCAAGATTTCCCTTATGTCACGCAACGTGTCCAGAAGCCGGTGAGGCGCCTCGAAAAAAACGAGGGTCCGCGTTTCATCCGCCAGGGACGAAAGCACCTGACGCCTTTCCCCTTTTTTTGTGGGTAAAAAGGCCTGGACGACGAACGCATCGAGCGGCAAGCCCGAAACGACCAAGGCGGAAATAACCGCCGATGGCCCCGGAATGGGAACCACCTGAATCCCTTCTTTCAACGCCTCTTTCACGAGGAGAAATCCCGGATCAGAGATGCCCGGCGTGCCTGCATCGGTGACGTAGGCAATATCATTTCCCTCTTCCATCCTGCGGATCAGGGTTTTGCCTTTTTTCACCTCGTTGTGCTCATGCAGGCTTATGAGGGGCGTCTCTATCTGGTAATGATTAAGGAGCAGGCGGGTCCTTCTTGTATCTTCCGCCGCAATGAGATGGACGGTGTTAAGTACTTTGAGGGCCCGGAGGGTAATATCCTCCAGGTTGCCGATGGGTGTGGACACGATGAAGAGTTTTCCCTTTCCCATATCACGCCTCGTGGGGTTATCTTTATCACAATTCATCTCCCCTTTACCGCAAAAACATCTTGCCATAGACAGGCGATCGTGGCATGAAAGCGACAATTAAAAAGCGAAGAAAAGGGGAAACCATCATAAATAGGCACCCGGAGGCATAAGAGGATAACCAAGTGAAAAAACGCATCCTCGTTACGGGGGGAGCAGGTTTTCTCGGCTCCCACCTATGCGATAAGCTGATCCAGGAGGGGCACGAGGTGTTATGCCTCGATAACCTCTTTACGGGCGACAAGTCCAATATCAGGCACCTGCTCTCCCACCCCTGCTTTGAGTTTATCCGGCACGATATCACCATGCCCATCTATCTCGAGGTGGATGAGATTTACAACCTCGCTTGTCCTGCCTCCCCTGTGCACTACCAGTACAATCCCATAAAGACGATAAAAACGAACGTCATGGGTGCCATAAACACCCTGGGTATCGCCAAGAGGGTACGGGCCAAGATACTCCAGGCCTCGACCTCCGAGGTATACGGGGATCCCGATGTCCACCCCCAGAAGGAATCCTACTGGGGTCGGGTAAATCCCATCGGCTTAAGGAGCTGCTACGACGAGGGGAAACGGGCGGCCGAATGCCTCATGATGGACTATCATCGGCAAAACGGCGTCCAGGTGAAAATAGTGCGTATCTTCAACACCTATGGCCCCCGCATGGCGGTGGGGGACGGCCGCGTGGTGAGTAACCTCATCGTCCAGGCCCTCAAGGGAGAAGACATTACTATTTACGGAGACGGCACCCAGACGCGCTCGTTTTGCTATGTTGACGACCTCATCACGGGCATGATGCTCATGATGGCCACCCCATACGAAGTAACGGGTCCCGTCAACTTAGGTAACCCCCAGGAATGCTCGATTTTAGAGCTAGCCGAGCTTATAATTCGCCTCACCAAATCTCCCTCGAAAATAGTCCATCGGCCTCTTCCCTCCGATGACCCGCGTAAACGCCAGCCCGACATAGCCCTTGCAAAGGAGCTCCTCGGCTGGTGGCCGAAAACGTCCCTGGAGGAAGGCCTCATGCGCACCGTCGAGTACTTTCGCCGGATCATTTCTACCTAAGGGAGTAAAAGAAAATGGGAAAACTGCCCGACTACAATAAAAATATCCTCTGCATCGGGGCGGGATACGTGGGTGGACCTACTATGGCCGTCTTGGCCGATAAATGTCCCGACTATCGGGTCACGGTCGTGGATATCAATGCAGAGAAGATCGCCGCGTGGAACTCGGACGAGCTCCCCATCTACGAGCCAGGGCTTACCGACGTGGTAAAGAGGACCCGGGGAAGAAATCTTTTTTTCAGTACCGACATAGCGGGGGGTATAAAGTCTTGCGACATCATCTTCGTAAGCGTGAACACCCCCACAAAAACTTACGGGGAGGGGGCGGGGATGGCGGCCGATCTCCAGTTCTGGGAGAAGACGGCCCGGGAAATCCTCACTTACGCCGAGTCGGATAAGATCGTAATCGAAAAAAGCACCCTCCCCGTACGCACGGCGCAGGCTATGGAACGCATCCTCCACAGCCGGGATAACGGCCTCTCCTTCGAAGTTCTTTCCAACCCCGAATTTCTTGCCGAAGGCTCCGCCATCCGGGACCTCGAAAACCCCGACCGCGTCCTCATCGGCTCCCGGGATACGGAAAGGGCCAGACACGCCCGCGATATCCTCGTAGACATTTATGCCAGATGGGTGCCGAGGGAAAGAATCATTACCTTGGGTATCTGGAGCAGCGAGCTTTCGAAGCTCGCCTCGAATGCCTTCCTCGCCCAACGCATCTCCTCCATCAACGCCATTTCGGCCCTGTGCGAAAAGACGGAAGCAGACGTGACGGAGGTGGCCCGCGCCATCGGCCTCGACAGCCGCATCGGGCCCAAATTTTTAAATGCCTCTATCGGCTTCGGGGGTTCCTGTTTCAAAAAGGACATCCTGAACCTCGTGTACATCTACCGTATGTACGGCTTAGAAGAATGCGCCGATTATTGGGAAGCGGTGGTCAAGATAAACGAATACCAGAAGCGCCGCTTCCTCCTCAACATGCTTAAGGCTATGTTTAATACCCTCGCGGGAAAGCGCATCTGCCTGTTCGGATTTGCGTTCAAGGCCCATACGAGTGACATCCGGGAATCACCGGCCATCACGATCGCACGCGGACTCGTCGCCGAAAGGGCCCAGGTGGTTATCACGGATCCCCAAGCCCTGAAGAATGCGAAGTGGGAACTGGCCGAAGAAATATCCCGTAACGAGGTGACCCTCGTTTACGACCCCTACGAGGCGGCCAATGGATGCGATGCCATTGCCCTGATGACAGAATGGCCTCTCTACCGGGAACTCGACTATCGAGAGATATACCAAAGCATGCGGAAGCCTGCCTTCATCTTCGATGGTCGAAACCTCCTCGATCACCGGGAGCTTAAGGAAATAGGTTTCCAGGTCTATCCCTTAGGTAAACCACCCCTGACCACGGATGGGGGTTTTAAACCATGAGGGTCTTCGTTACTGGCGGTGCCGGCTATATCGGCAGCCACGTCTCTCTCGCCCTCTCCGAGGCGGGCCACGAAGTGCTTGTGTTTGACAACCTTTCCACCGGTCACCGATGGGCGGTCTTAAGGGGCAAACTAGTGGAAGGAGATTTATCCGACCTTCCATTCTTGGAGCGGACCCTCGAGCTTTTTAAACCGGATGCAGTCATACACTTCGCCGCCTCCATCCAGGTGGAGGAATCGGTGCGGAAGCCCCTTTTCTACTATCGAAACAACGTGGCCAATACCTTAAACCTGCTTCAAGCTATGGACCATCTGGGCATTAAGGACTTCGTCTATTCATCCAGCGCCGCCGTCTACGGGACACCGGAGCTTATCCCCGTTAAGGAAGAGGCTCCCCTCAACCCTATTAACCCTTACGGCGCTTCCAAGGCCATGATCGAAAGGGTCTTGCACGACCTTTCCCTGACCGGAAGCCTAAGATACGTGGCCCTGCGCTACTTCAACGTGGCGGGGGCAGAAGTGCAAGGCAGGCTCGGCCAAGCCTATCTCGCTTCCACCCACCTCATTACCCGTGCCTTGAAGACGGCCTTAGGTGTTTACGATAAACTTTACATCTACGGTACCGATTACCCCACTTCCGATGGGACGTGCATCCGCGATTACATCCACGTGGAGGACCTGGCGAGCGCCCATCTCAAGGCCCTCGAGTACGTGAAGGAAAAAGGCCCCTCAACGGTCATGAACTGCGGATACGGGCATGGATATTCCGTGAGAGAAGTGGTAAATACGGTAAAAAAAGTAACGGGCATCGACTTTACCGTGGAAGAGACGGGACGCCGGCCGGGCGATCCCCCTGCCCTGATTGCCGATAGTTCCAGACTGCGCGCGCTTACAGGATGGGAGCCGAAATACGATGACCTGGCTTACATCATCGAGACGGCCTGGAGGTGGGAGCAGATCCTCTATAGAAAGCCGGAACTGCTATAAGGTTTGATGCCGATTAAAACTAAAAGGAGGAGGCAACATGCAAACGCAGCTTGAGCCCACGATGGAGGAGTGGCGGTCGCTTTACACCCTGGCCGACCAGTTGAGAAAAATCTCACCGTGGTCCTTCATGGGCGAGGAGATAGTCTTCGGCGTTAAGCATCCGGAGACGGGAGAGGTGGGATACTGTGGCATCTTAGGCGGACTGGGGGAAGTGTTTGCCTTTGTGGTTTATGAAGGCGAGGCGGGTCTTTCCGGCATCATTCGCCTCCTCGAAGAGGAAAACGGCGTGTCGCCGGATATGATTTTTGAAACCCAACACGTGCTCATGGCCTCATTCGAAAATCGAGAGGACCTCGACAAGAAGGACCTCAACATAATCCGGCAGCTCGGTCTCAAGTTCCGGGGCAAGAAATGCTGGCCCATGTTCCGTCACTACAAGCCCGGCTTCGTCCCCTGGTTTATCGATAGTGCCCAGGCGAAATTCCTCGCCCTATGCTTGGAACAGGCCATCGACGTGCTTCCCCGGTACCAGAAAGACCCTTCCCTCCTAAGTGAGGCGACGGCCGACCATCACTTCGTCCGCATTCGGCGAAAGGTAAGCGGCAAGGAAACCTGGACGGACAACACCCTACCAGCCCCACCGACCAGGATGGAACGCCCCCCTGACGTGCCCGTCGACGATGTCAGTATTGCCCGCCTCCAGAGACAGGGCAAGACCATGAGCGGTACTTGGGAAATAGGGTACCTTTACGCCCCCATGCCCATCCAGGAAACCGCCGGCGAAAGGCCTTTCTTTCCCCGCCTCATGCTTGTCTGCGAGACGGAAACGGGCATCATCCTCACCTTCCACATGGAAAGGGACGATACTACTCCCACGAGGTTCAGAGACCACCTGCTTGAATTTTTCACCGTCTACAATTACCTACCCAGTAGGATGTACGCCAATCACCCCATTACGGCGACCATCATTCGACCCATTTGCCGCAAGTTGGGTATCGACTTCGAGTACTGCCGGAGCCTTCCCACGGTGGAATTCGCCGTCTCGGAAATGTTCTCCGTTTAATTTTGGCATGGATTTCATCGACCTCAAGTATCAGCAAGGGAGGATAAGGGATAAGATAGAGGCCCGCCTGAGGGCCGTTCTATCTCATGGTCAATACATCCTGGGGCCTGAGGTGGAGGAATTGGAAGAGAAACTGGCTCGGTTTGTCGGCGTAAAACACGCTATCGGCTGCGCTTCCGGAACCGACGCCTTGCTGCTTGCCCTCATGGCCAACAAGATAGGTCCGGGGGATGCGATTTTTACCACCCCTTTTACGTTTATCGCCACGGCCGAGGTAATTGCCCTTTTGGGTGCGACGCCGGTTTTTGTCGATATCGACCCGGCCACTTACAACCTCGACCCCGACCAATTAGAGCTCGCCGTTTGCGCCCTGCGAGAAAAAAACCCCCGCCTTTATCCCCTACCCCGCATGAACAGACTTCCCAGGCTTGAGGCCCGGGCCGTTATAGCCGTAGATTTGTTCGGGCTTCCGGCCGATTACAACCGACTCGAACCCTTGAGCCGGAAGTACAATCTCATCCTGATCGAGGATGCGGCCCAATCTTTCGGCGCCGCCTGTTCCGGGAAAAAGGCGGGGGCCTTCGGGAATATTGCCGGCACTTCATTTTTCCCCGCCAAGCCCCTGGGGGGCTATGGGGACGGCGGCATGTGCTTCACTGACGATGACGAACTGGCCGCCTCCATCCGGTCTCTCCGGGTGCACGGCCAGGGCAGGAACCGCTATGAGAATATCCGTCTCGGTATCAACGGCAGGCTCGATACGCTGCAGGCGGCCATTCTCCTGGCCAAATTCGAGATTTTCCCGGAAGA
>ERZ795060.1356-NODE-1356-length-29057-cov-6.007551_pt1 | contig 29057 bp, 24 predicted proteins | sample MGYA00375144_ERZ795060 | MGnify/ENA primary metagenome ERZ795060 (study PRJEB30189, sample SAMN05720157) | activated sludge metagenome | isolation source: anaerobic digester from wastewater treatment plant | place: Japan | collected 2015-05-15 ...
TTGGCCAGCTTGACGAAATCGGCACCGGCCTTGAGCTGGTCGAGGATCGCCTGGGCCGCCTGCTTCGCCTTGGCGTCAGAGCGGTTCTCTGCCTTGATGAGGATGTGGCGGACGCGGTACTCGATCTCTTCCGGCTTCGCCTTATCCAGCGGGAGCGAGCTCGCCTGGTTCCGGATCTTGCGCTCCAGGTTCTCGATGAGGATCTGCTCGCGCGTCGCCTTCACCCAGTCTGGGCTGATCTCCTTGCGGATCTTCTGGCGCAGCTCCGTCTCATCCTTGACCTTCATCCGCTTCTTGAGGTACTTCTCCTTGAAAGCTTCTTCGGTCTTGTAGTAGCTCTTCTGCTGCTGGATAACAGACTCTACCGCTTGGTCGATCCGCTCTGCCAGCTGCTGCCGCCCCACCTTGTTCCTCTCGCGGCGCGCGGCATCCAGCTTCAGGATGCGGTCGACCTCCTGGTCGAGAAGCATGTTGCGCACCGCCAGCTCCTGAGTGGGGCCGCTCATGAAGGAGTAGGGCGAATCGAGCGTCTGGCGGACCAAGGCCTCGAACGGCTCGCGCTCGATCACTTTCCTATTGACTTTGGCGACGTCTCCAGTGCCTTGCGTCTCGGTGCGCATATTGGGCACCGAAACAAGCCCAAAGCCCAGGACCAGCACAACGCCCAGGCCGATGAAAATCCAACGGGTCAGGTGCTGAAGACGATTGCGAAGGACCGTCAACGAGGTGATAGACGAAGTGGCCGATACGGGGCGGCGCTCGCGCTTCTTGCTGACGGTGGCCGGCTCGGCCGGCTTTTTCTTTGGGTTTGGACCAACACGGTTACTATTCGCCATACCGGATGCTTGCCTTTCCCCGCACGGTCAGCCAGCACAACCACTGGCAGGTAGCGGGGCATCCTGTGTTTCGGCCAGCGGCAGATCGGGCGCGCTCGTCTAACGCCACGCCACCGTGTTCGACATCTGGAAGCCCCTCATTCCCGACCGTGAGTGGTATTTCGAGTATTCAGGGTGCGCACCTGGCAAACAAGAGGCCAGAATCGGCGCCGGGCATCAGTCACCCTCAGGCATTATGATACTGGTATCACCTTGCTTTTGTCAAGGCGACCACCGCGCCGCCTGGGATTCCGGGATGAGCCCAGTCCGGGCGGTTGCCGGCGCTCTCCTAAAGGATTCCGCGCTCCGAGATCGGGATCCGGCTTGCTCTGCCGGCCGGCATCGATACCGCGGATGGGGAGGCGGGGGCGCGCCCGGGTGGAGCCCCCACGGTTGGGTGGGGCATGCGCGCATGGATGCCCGTCAGAATGGGTAAACTAGGGTGGGTTCAGCAGGCGTAAGCCCTTTCTGGCAGCGGCAGGGGCGCTTTACAGGAGAGCCCGTGGTGTACTAGAGTGAAATTGAACCGAGAACGCGGGAGTCGCCGCGATGACAGGCGGTTTTCCCGCGTGGGGCGGTTGCGTATAGGCGTTACTGGAGGGTGCTGGACAGATCGCTAGAGCTCCATCGCCCCCGAGTTGGGCCATGCCGCAACGATGCTGGGATCCGAGCCAGCCGTTGCCACGGTGTCGGCGTGCGGCGCTGCCGCGTGTGCCGGAGCTAGAAGTCCGCCACACGACCGCGCGCTTTGAGAGGAGTTGAAACATGCCGCTCGTAGGATCGAAAGCTCCAGAATTCGAGCTGCCGGTGTTTGATCCTAACGACCCGACCAACACGGCAAAAACGGTCAAGCTCTCGGACTATCGGGGAAAGTGGTTGGTCTTCTTCTGGTACCCGTTGGATTTCACTTTCGTCTGTCCGACGGAGATCACCGCGTTGAGCGACCGGCTGGACGAGTTCCAGGAGATCGGTGCAGAGGTGTTGGGCGCCAGCACCGACAGCATCTACAGCCATAAGGCCTGGGCAAACACGCCCCGCGACCAGAACGGGATCGCCGGTCTCCGCTACCCCATCGCCGCGGATATGACTCACTCGGTCGCGCGCGACTATGGCGTGCTTCTCGAGGATCAGGGAGTGGCCCTCCGCGGGCTTTTCATCATCGACCCGGAAGGCGTGCTCCAGTTCGCCACCATCCACTCGCTCAACGTGGGCCGCAGCGTGGATGAGGTCCTGCGGGTGCTCCAGGCACTGCAGACAGGCGGGCTCTGCCCCGCGGATTGGCGCCCAGGCCAGAAGACATTGGGGGGATAAGCGCATGCGTATCGGATCGGCGTTGCCCCCGTTGGACGGGGCAACCGAATGGGTGAACAGCGGCCCGGTGGGGTCGGCCGATCTCGCCGGACGACCGCTCCTGGTCCACTTCTGGGCGCTGAGTTGCCATAGCTGCCACGAGATGATGCCGACTGTGGTCGCCTGGCACCAACGGTACGCGTCGCGCGGCCTCCAGGTGATCAGCGTCCACCAGGCACGCTGCGAGGCGGATACAGACGTTGCCGCGATAAAGCAGGCTATCGAGAAGTGCGGGATCACCCATCCGGTAGCGATCGACAACGACTTCCGCATCGTCGATGCCTGGGAGAACAAGTTCGTCCCGTCGTTCTACCTCTTCAACGCGGACGGCAAGTTGGTCCACTACCAGGCGGGCGACCGCGGGCAGAAAATGATCGAACAGGCGATCGAGCGTGTTCTAGGGGCCGCCGCTTCCGCGAACGCATGATCTAACATATCTGACCGGGGAGCCGCGTGCCGGATTGGCACGCGGCACCCTGCATTGACTGGTTTGCCGACCCCGCCATTGGGCAATAATTGGGGAGAGTGCGACCCCGCGCGCACCGGGGGGATCAGGCAATGCCAATGGAGGAACACCAGGAGCGCCCGCCACGGCCCGCCGATAGCCGCCTGCTTCAAAGCGCGCGACTGGCAGGCCCCTTCTATGGCCCGCGTGTGAGCCTCACCACACCAACGCCAGAGTGTTGCCACCGACTCGCCCTCATTCAAAGGGGCGATACGCTCCTTGGAAGACAGCTCGAGCAAACCCCGGACCTGCCTCGTCGCGTAGCAACAGCCGCCGGCGCCGAGTTTCTGCACAACCTGAGAGCATGGTGCGAGGAGCGCAACGGCGTCGCGTACGCGATCGCCGGTCCGGATGGCGAGGCAATCGGGTTGATTACGCTTTACGATGTCGATATCAACCAGGGCGCCGGCCGAGTTGGCTTCTGGCTAGCTAGCAGCGCGTGGGGCAGAGGCTATGCCGCCGAGGCATTCGCGCTCCTGGCGCGTTATGCCGCAGGACGGGGATTGCGCCAGTTCCACGCGCGCATCCCACGCCAACAGACCGCCACCTGGCGCGTCTGGTCACGTCTGGGCGCCCGCATCGAAGAGGATACCGAGACGGGCTTCTTCCGTTGCACGCTGGATAGCAGCGCCCACGGCTTCGATGCCGCCCTGGAGCATGCCTTGCGCGAATAGGGAGCGCACCACCACCGGCCGGCGTCGTCACTGGAGGGAGCCTGATTCACCGTTTCGGCCCCCGAAACCTCCCGCGGAGGCTTTGGGGGCCGAAACACTGTACCGAGTCTGGTGAGCGGGATCAACCGCGCACAACCAGGCCGGGCTTCTTCAGGCACTTGGTGCAGACGCGAACCTTCTTCTGCGTTCCATTCACCAAGGCGTGCACGCTCTGGAGGTTCGGCAGGAAGCGGCGCTTGGTACGCGGTGCGCGGCGCGCCCATCCCCCGGAGTGCACGTGGCGAATATTCTGCCCATACATGGGCTTCTTCCCACAAAACTCACAGACCTTAGCCATATCCGTATCCTTTCAGGCTTGCCAATGCTCAAAGCACGCGCCCCAGGGACCAAACCAGCCGCAAGCAATTGCAGGGAACAACCCGACCGGCAGGCCTGGGCGGGCTCGCCCCTTAAGCCAAGGCTCACGGTAATCCGCTTGCGGCTTCGGATGCAACCCCATTTCATTGCCTTCACAGGCCGGATTATGATAACATATACGCGGAGAGATTGCAAGCGATGGATCAATTGCGCATCGGGAGTCTGGCGCGCCCGCTGGAGCCGCTCGCTCCCGAGGATACCCTTGCCCGGGCTACCGAGGTGATCCGGTCCGTGCCATTCGACCGGGTTCCCGTGGCAGTGGAAGGTCGCCTGGTTGGGGTGGTCACCGCGGCCACTCTTGGCAGCGCCGCCCAGACCGTCTTGCAGGACGGCATCTCGCCCGAGGAGATCCGCCTTCTCTCCATCGACGAATCGGTGCTCTCCACATCCCCCGCGCTCCCAGCCGATGCCTCGCTGGAAGAGGCCCTCTCGCTGCTACGCCATCACGGCGGTTCGTTGCCGGTCATCCGCGCCGATGGTCTCTACCTCGGCATGGTGGATCAGGCAGACGTGGCGGGGGCCCTGCTCCAGAAGGCACGCCCCCCCTCGATTGGGGGAATGGCAACGCCCCTCGGGGTCTACCTGACCACGGGCGTCTTCAGCGCCGGCGCGCGCGGCAGCCTTGGCCTGGCACTCACCGGCGCGGCCATCGGATCGGCAACCGTCGTAGTCAGCGTCTTGATGGGGCTCTTGATCTATGGCCTGGAGCGTACGACCCACTTTCCAATTCGTGCCAGTCTCAACTCGGTGCCCGCGCAGTGGCTGGACCTGAATCCGTACGACATCTGGGGCCACATTCTCCCCATTATCGCGCTGGCCTTATTCGCGCTCCTGTTTCGTCTGCTGCCACTGACCGGCTGCCATGCCGCCGAGCACCAGGTTGTCCACGCCATCGAGCGGGACTGCCCGCTCACCCCGGAGAGCGTGGCGCGCATGCCCCGAGTCCATCCCCGGTGTGGTACGCGCTTCTTCGCCGTGGGCGTGCTCCTGGTTCTGTTTGGGAATGGGCTTCCCATATCGGTGTGGTGGATACGGTATACCGCCGCCGCGGTGGCGATTGTGCTTTGGTGGCGGGTACTGGGCGATGAGCTTCAGAACTACGTCACCACAAAACCCGCGTCGCCGAAGCAGATTCGTAGCGCGATTGCCGCCGCAGAGGAGCTACTCGCCAAGTATGCACACTCACCGGGAGTCCGGGCGTCGCTTCCCACGCGTATCTGGCATATGGGGATCTTGCAGGTTGCCGCAGGGGTCTACTTCTCCGTCACGCTCCTCACCTTCCTGGCCGGCCATTATGGAGTGCCCCTATTCATGCCCTGATCGGCATCGTTGCTATCGCGTGGCAAGGCGAATCGTCGCGCCGTGAGCGGGGATCCTGGGATTCCGAGATAAGGAATCCGAAGCCTCGGAGGCATTGCGCAACCCGGCGCGCGGCGATAAGTCACCGCGCTGCTTGCGAGCGAAGCCCTGCCGGGCTGGGTTGGGGATACTCCCTGATGTCTCAAAACGGCGGCGGCTGGGAGGAGAAGCCCCGAAAGGGCTTTGCCGGAAAGCAGCACGGAGCTTCCAGCTCCGCGCGTGCGCGCGGCCCTCTCCTTTGTCGGGATCCCAGGCGGGGATCACTCCTCCCCGCCCACGCGCTCTTCTCGGACCAACTCGTCGCCCACATACACCCGGATGGTAGCGGGACCTCGGGTCTCCACCGTCGTGGCAAACTTGTCGCCCGAGGGGTGGACGGCGTTATACGCCACCTTCTCGGTGCCGTCCTCTACAACGACGATCCGGACGTTCTGCGCCTCCGATCTGAGAGGCACTTCGACCGCAACCTCCCAGCGCTGCGGCTTGGCCGGCGGTGGTGGCGGGGGAGCGACCTGGAGCTCCGGCTGCTCGACGGCCGGCTCCTCTGGAGTGGCAACCGGCTCCGGCGGCACGTAATTCCCCTTGCTCACCGTGAGCATCACCGACGTGCCGCGCACGACATGCCGGTCGGGTCCGGGATCCTGGGCAACGACCTGGCCTTTGGGAACCACGTCGTCATACCGTTCTCGAATCGTTCCAGCCTTCAGGCCCGATTCCGTGAGAACCCGCTTGGCCTCCGCGAGAGTGGTGTGCAGCAGATCCGGCACGCGCACCGTCTCTGGGCCCCTGCTCAAGGTGACGCGAATCTCCCGGCCCTCCGTCACCTGCCGCCCCGGCTCCGGCGCAGCGTAGATGACGTAATTCGCCGGTTGGTCGCTATGCTGCTCCTGCACAACCTTCATCGAAAGGCCTACCTGGCGGAGCATCTCCTCAGCCTCGAAACGCGGCTTGCCCACGATGTCGGGCACCACCACGTCCTTCGGCAGGCCAAACCCGGTGAAGAAGAAGCCAGCGAGACCCGCGGCCAGGGCCAGCACGACGAACGTCAGGATCGTTGTGGTGACGCGCCAGCCATCCCAGCGTCGGCGAGGCTCCACGAGCGCATCCTCCTCATCGTCGCTCTCCACGCGCGTCGCCTCCGCATCCATCGGCGACCACGAGAGGGGCCGTCCCACCCGGATGCACTCCTCCGCGCGTCTCAGGTCACGCAGCATGGCAAGCATACTCGGGTAGCGGGCCGCCGGATCCTTGGCCATCGCCTTGGCAATAATGCCATCCAATGCGCGAGGCACGCTTGGATTGACCGCTCTGGCGGAGGGCGTCGGTTCCTGTGCGTGCTTCAGGGCCACGGCAATCGGCGTGTCGCCGGCATAGGGAAGCGTGCCCGTGAGCATCTCGAACAGTATCACGCCAACCGAATAGATATCGGATGCCACGGTGGCCTCGCCACCCTGAGCAACCTCTGGGGCGAGGTAGTGCACACCGCGAAGCACCGCGTTCGAGTGCGATAGCGAAGACGCCCCGGCCGCGCGGCTGATCCCGAAATCGGTGACCTTTACATCGAGCTCGGGAGTGATCAGCACGTTATAGGGGGTGACATCACCGTGAACCGTCCCCGCACGATGCGCGTAATCGACCGCCTGAAGCAGCCCGATCGCCAGAGAAACCGCGTCACTTAGCGCAAACGGGGCCGCTCGTCGAATCCGCTCCTTGAGGTCCGTGCCACGCACAAACTCGGTGGCGACGTAGGGACGGCCCTCTATCTCGCCGATTTCATAGATCCGCGCGATCCCGCTGTGCGTCAGCGCCGCTGCAGTGGACAACTCGGCGCGCAGGCGCTCCACGAACTGGGCGTTCGTGGCAAACCGCGCCGAGAGGACCTTCAACGCAACTGTGCGGTCGAGAACACGGTCGCGTGCCTTGTAGATGGTGAAGAAGCTGCCTTCATTGACCCGCTCCAGCACCTCGTATCGCGCGTCTATCACCCTACCTGTCACCGGGCACCTCCTTGGCCAGGGAGAGCCGGCTCGCTCCAGCGCACAGGAGCAAGGCGAGCCCAACCACCCAGTAGCCAGGCGCGAGATCGAGCCTCGGGCTAGAGGGCACCGCCCACGCTGCCGACGCCACCACAGCCACGTGCTGTGCCACCGCCAGCGTGCTCCAGAGTGCCAACAGCAGGTCCACGAATGTGCTCAGATGAAGCCTCATTCCTCTCCTGATCATCTCCTGGTCTCAGGGCAGGCCGGCGCACAGGCGCAAAATGGCCGCCCCTCACCTTTCACTCTCCAAGAAGCGCCGGCACACCGAACGAACGGCATCGATGGGAATGTCATCCGCCACCACACCCGCTCCGATGCGCGTGGCGAGCACAAATCGGAGCCGCCCCCGCGCCACCTTCTTATCGTGCTCCATGGCGGCCAGAAGACGATCCACACTGATCTGACCGCCCGGCTTCACAGCGACCGGCAGGCCGGCTGCGCGCAGCAGCTGGCGCTGTCGCAGCGCATCATCCTGGCTCAACAAGCCGAGATCGCGCGAAAGCATCGCAGCCATCTCCATGCCGAGCGCCACGGCCTCGCCATGCTTGTAGCGCCGGTAGCAGGTCACCGTCTCCAACGCGTGACCGAATGTGTGCCCGTAGTTCAGCAGCGCACGGCGCCCAGTTTCGCGCTCATCGGCCGCCACCACGGAAGCCTTTAGGGCGCACGAGCCGGCAATCGCTTCGCTCAGCTCGTCTCGATCCAGGGTGCGGAGGCGAGGCATGCCGCGCTCCAGGCGCGCGAAGTAGTCGGCATCTAGGATGACGCCATGCTTCACCATCTCCGCCAAACCCGCCCCTACTTCGCGTTTCGGAAGCGTCTCCAGCACGCAGGGGTCGATCACAACAAGCCGCGGCTGATGGAAGCATCCCACCAGATTCTTGCCAGCGCGGTGATTCACCGCTGTCTTCCCGCCCACCGATGCGTCCACCTGGGCAAGCAAAGAAGTGGGCACCTGAATGAAGGACACACCGCGCAGGTAAATGGCTGCAACGAATCCGGCGAGGTCACCGATCACCCCGCCCCCGAGTGCCACGATCGCGGACGAACGCTCGAGTCGTTCCGCCACGGCACGATCGATCACCCGCTCTGCGTTGCGCAACGACTTGGCGCGGTCCCCAGCCGGAACGAGAGTCATGGACGCGCGGATACCGGCTTCGTCCAGGGCCCCCATGACCACTTCGCCATACCGGTCGGCAATCGCCGGGTTGCTCACCACCAACACTCCGTGCGGGCGCGCATGTTCCGCAATCAGACGGCCTAGACGGCTCAGACACCCCGCCTCGATGACGATCGGATACGAGCGGTCGGCCAGGGATACGGTGACAACGGGCACAGATGACCTCCCAGCGCCCCGGGGGCGCACTCTAGATGCATGCGCACGGGAGCCCCGCGGGCCGTCTCGCAAGATGGGCTGATACCACCCCTCGTGCCGACTCCGAATGGACGCCCGCCCGGCGCTGCTCCCATCAATGCGCAAGGCGGAGAGCGAAGGAGGAGCCGCTCCGCTCCCCCACTCGCCCCCCGCCTCGTGTCTGAATGCCTACTTCGGCGGATCCCGAACTGTGGCCGCTAACGGCCTCTGGATGCTACCGCCTGCCTACATGCCGACGGGGGTTGGCGCCACGGCGCCGGCTGCCGGCACGCTACCCGGACCATCCTCGTTCGGCAAGATCTTCGGCGTAACGAAGATCAGCAGTTCCATGTCCTGCTCGCGATCCTGCCGGGTTCGGAACAGGTTGCCGATGAGCGGAAGGTCGGAGAAGAATGGCAGCTTTCGCGACGTCTTCGAGTCGGTGCGCCGCACCAGGCCGCCCATTGCCAGCGTCTCGCCATCCTTCACGCGGATCTCAGGAACTGAAATGTACTGGGATTGGATGATCGGCAGCTGCTCGCCGTTGGGCCCCTCAGAGTAGCCCATAACATCCTGCACAACCGGCATCAGGAACATCGTGATGGTATCGTCGCCGTTGATCCTCGGGAAGACCATGAGCTGGATCGTCACCGGGATCTGGACAGGTGTCTTGTTCGTGACCGTTGCGCCACCGAAGGGGTTGACGATGGTTTCGGTATTCGTGTACCACAGCGTTTGCTGAGAGGCAATCACCGCGGGGCGCTGGTTCACCGCGGTCACGCGCGGCGCGATGATGGTGCGCCCGCGATCCGCCTTCTTCAGAGCCTGGAGCGCCAAGCTGAAGTTCCCCGTGGCATAGCGGACATTGAGGTCTCCACCGACGGCCAGCGACGCATCGATGGTGGTCTGACCATCGGTAGTCGACCAGTTGAAGCCGAAGAGCGCCTCATCGTTCATGTTCACGGTGAGGAACTCGGCCTCGATGCGCACCTGGCGCGGGGCCACATCGAGATAGCGGCTGATGATGTCGCGCAGCTCCGCGATCGCCTCATCCGTGCCCCGGACGAGCAGCGAGTTTGTCAGGTCGTAGGGAACGATATCCTCGATACCGGGGGGAAGGAGGGCGCTTCCGCCACCACCTGCGGCCCCGCCAGCCGCGCCGGCCACGCCGCCGCCGGCTCCCGGATCCACACCTGGGCCACCGGGGAACTGGGCGAAGCCGCCACCGGCCACGCCGTTAGGAAACGCCGGCCGAGCGGAAAAGCCACCACTATTCAGACGCCCATACAGGTCATTGCCACCCGCGGGCGTTGCGGTGTTGTTCTGGAAGAACTGCGGGATGCCAGTCGTAGGCACGCCGCTCTCGCGCATCATGGATGCCATCAGGTCGATGCTCGAGGTCATCGTGCCCTTCTCCAGCAGATCCGCCGCCGCGTAGGGATCGAGATGGCGGAGGGGGATCGATTGGAGGCTGGTTTTCGGGCGTGGCGCAGCCGCCTCGACCGAGCGCGGGTTCAGATCGATCGCACCCGTGACCTCAGGGGCGGCCGGCGGAGCGGGGGGCGCTTCCGCAGCCGCGACGGGCGCCGCAGCGGGACTGGCGATGGGCTGGCGCGTGATGACGTACACATCGTTCTTCTTGTGCCAGTGCAGTCCCTTGGCCTGCGTGAGGAGATCGAGGACTTCCTCGAGCGTCTTGTCGCGGAGCTGGCACGTCACTCTGCCGCTGACCTCACCGTCGACGATGATGTTCGCCCCGCTCGCCTGCATCAGCGTGCGGATTGCCGCCCCAATCTCACAATCGCGAAGATCGATCGAAATCGGGGCGCTCATCGCATCCTCCGCCGGTGCCGGCGGGGCCACTAGAATGATGGAAAAGAGCGCGGCGAGCCAGAACAGCGGCCTATGGGCCGGTCTCAGAAAATCGATATGTGCTGTCATATTGTACCTGCGCGTGTCTCACTGCCAACCTGGAGGACGGGTGTCCCGCGATGAGCCAATGATGATCGATTCGCGCCCTAAGCGGACCTCTCGAGCCTCAGCTCCACGGCACATATCCGGGAGTTGGGGAGACTCGCCTGCCCTCTCCAGTTCCTCGCTTGTCATCCGGACGCACCTGACACGTCGCCCGCACCTGTATGGGGCGTGCCCGTAGGCCGCCGAGCCTTCAGGGCGCCACGGTTGGCGCCCTGAAAGCGAGTTCATCACTCACTTACCGGCGAAGCTGCGGCCGGAACACTTGCTGGCCGGTGTTGAACTGGCCCTGGCCGGAGCTGCCGCCTCCAAAGCTGCTGCCCCCGAAGCTGCCCAGACCGCCGCCGAGGCCACCCAGGCCACCGCCAAGGCTGCCCATGCTGCCGCCGAAGCCGCCCATGCTGCCGAAGCCGAAGCCACCCATGCTGCCGCCGAAGCTGCCCATGCCACCGCCGAAGCTGCTGCCCCCGAAGCTGCCCATTCCGCCGCCGAAGCTGCCCATACCACCGCCGAAGCCGCTTCCCATGCTGCCGAAGCCGCCACCGCCAACGCCGCCAAACTGGCCGCCCTGGTTGCTCTGGCCACGGAGCACCGCGATGAGGTACCATGGATCGAGGTGCGTCAGCTTGATCTGCTCCAGCTTGCTCTCGCGCTTCCCAGCGGGAGCCGCGGCGCCGCCACCGGCTTCAGCGCCGGTCGCCGCCGGACGCGCCACACCGGGTGCCCCGGCCGGCATCGCCTCGCCACCCGGAACGGCCATTCCTCCGGGAACGCCCATCCCGCCGGGGTTCGCGCCCGGCCGCGGCTTGATGACGTAGACGCCCCCCTCCTTGGAGTACTGAAGCCCCTTGCTCTTCAGCAGGATATCGAGCGCCCGCTCGCGGGGCACTCCGTCCAGCTTCAGCGTCACATTGGTGGCGTACACACCATCCGCGAAGGTGTAGTTGAGAGGGGTGTCTTTGAAGATCAGGGTGACCGCGTCACGCAAATCGGCATCGACAAGATCGAGCGAGATCTTCTCTTGTGCCGCGTTCTCCTGCGCCTGCGCAGGCAGGGCAGCCAGGCCGGCAGCCAGCCCCAGGCTCAGGAGAATCGAGCACCCCCGCCTGTACCACGATCTGCCGAATCTCCTTCGACTACGCATCGTTCCCACCTCTTCCTCTCTCGCGACGGCAGCGCCCCGCCGCCGCGATTCGCCTCCCATCTCTTTCCTTTGGCGCCCAACGGCTGTAACCGACGACACCACTTCGCAATGGGCCGGGAGGTTGGCCCAGCGGCGCGTAGACTGCGCTCCCTCTGCGCGTCACGCACCGATCACACCCTCGCTAGCAACTAACTCTGAACTCTATGGAGCGGGCATTCCGCCAGGAAATGCGCCCGGGTCGCCAGGCATACCGGGCATCCCGCCCGGGCCGAGTCCCATCGCCGGTTGTCTTTGCGCTTCCTTGAGATCGACCACGATCTCCTCGCGGCCCCGTTCCCCATCCTCTCGAACAAGCACCATCTGCGATCGCGAGATCGACTTCACCCAAAGATCCTTGCCGACCTGCTCGCCGGGCTGCACAATCGCCCTTTGCGCCTCGTCGGACGACTCCAGGATGGCGAAGACCTTTCCATTCCAGAGCACGCCAGAGAGGCGTCGCTGGACTTCCGCGCGGATCGCCGCGCTTCCGCGGGCAATAATGCTCGTCGGAATCACGTTCACCGTCGCCGGAACCACCATCGGTTGGGGTGGCTGGCGTACCACCACCAGCGGTGGCAGCACTGGCGTGGGCCTCGGAGCTTCCAGCTTGGCCGCGGTCACGAAGGGATCTGGCCGATACGGCTCCACCGGTGGCCCCTTCGGAATCGTGCCTCCATCGCCCTCCGCCTCGAACGGCTTCGGGGCCGGCTGGGCTTCCGGGGCAGATCCTTCGTCGGGACCAGCCGGCGTTCCTGCCGGTGGCTCGCCCGGGCCTCCTGCCGGCTCTGCGGGGCCAGCCGCAGCCATCTCCGGGCCCTCCGGGGCTGCTCCCGCGTCGCCCTCTGGTCCCGGGCCGCCCGCATCCGGCGTCGCGGGCATCCCCTCCACCTCGGCGCCCCGGGGGAGCGGGCCGCGCGCCTCGCGCGCCTCCTCCGCCCGGCGGGCTTCCTCAGAAACCTTGGGCCCTCCGGAGAAGACCACAAAGAAGAGCGCCGCGGCGAAAGCCACCCCGGCAAGACTTGCCAGGATGATCAGGTTCCTCTTGTTGCTCAGGTCGATCTTCACGCCGCTGGTCCCTCACCCACCTCAGTGCTTCCGAGCTCACTCTCCACGACTATTGGGAGTTGTGTCACATCCCCCTCGTGTTTGGGACGCTTTGTCACTCCCGCCTGTTCCTACTCTCCCGCATCGGCGTCGCCTGGCGGGCCTCCGGCGTCCGCTGGAGGCGACCCACCAGCATCAGGCGGCATCCCCGGGTCGCCCGGCATACCGGGCTCGCCCGGTCCTCCACCGCCCGCTGGCGCCGGCGGGGCACCACCTTCCACCAGATAGTAGACGGTCAAAGGCACCGTAACGGTCAAATTCGGACTCGTACCACTAATCGAAGGTGCTCCCACCGCCACCAGTCTCGGGGCCCGGGTGAAGGAGCGCAAGAAGCTAAGCACTTGCGGGAAGCCCCTGGTTGTCCGCGCGGTGATACTCCCCAAACTCACAGTATAGACGCCGGGGGTAATCCCCGCCGGCGTCTCCGGCGGCTTGGGCACCGGGATCACAGCCGACCCGGTGCTGGCATTGAAGCGCTGACCCGCAACAAGATTGGCGAAAACATTCGGGCCCGTCCCGGCGACCTCCAGCCCGGTGCTGGCAATATGCCGCTCCATCAGTGGCCCCAGCACCTCGCTCTGCTCCCGCCACAGGCGTACCATGCTATGATACTGATCGACTTGCGTGTTGAGCGACAGCGGGATCATCTTGGTCCGCTGGTAGATCGCCAGCCGGCGCCGCGCCGCGCGCAGCTCTGCCTTAGCCTGCGCCAGCTCTTCCTCCGCCCGAGGCTTCTCTTTCGCCTTCGCTTCCACTCCTTGCAGCTCGGTCGTGAGTTTGGCGATCTCCTCCTGCTGCTTCTTGATCATCAGGAAGTACAACGACGCCCCGATGATCGCGCACACCACGATCCCGATGATGGTCACCTGTATCCAGGTCAATTTAGCCAGGGCGCCACGCACGTCTGCTCACTCCGTTCTCTGTGACTCGATCCACTCTCTGCCCTACGGCGCACCTGGTGGCGCGCCAGCATCCGGGGGCATGCCTTCCATGCCTGGGCCCGGACCCATACCGGGATCGCCCGGCATTCCGCCAGGCATGCCACCTCCGCCGCCACCGCCGCCACCCGGTGGCTGCGGCATATTGACACGGTGGGCCCGGGCCAGGGTCGCGGTGATTTGCAGCGGATAGTCCATCGGCCGGAATCGCGGATGGACATCGGCCGGAGAGGCCGTAGAGGGGTACCCCTGCGGCCCGTTGATCGTCACCTGGGTCCACTTCGGGTTGCGTAGAGCGTTGAGCAGGTAGCGCGCCGCGGTCCGCAGATTTGGGGTGTGCCCCTGCATGCTGATGGTATCCCCGGAGATGGTCATCGAGTTCAGCGTGACGCCGGCATGGGTGTACTCCGCCGCATTCTGGAGGAGTGCGCACCATTTCTCCGGAAGCGCGACCACCTGGTCGAGGAACGCCAGTTGCGTCTGGATCGGGCCGATCTCAGCGCGGACGGCGCTCGCCTCTTGCTGGAGGCGCTCCGCCTCTCTCTTGGTGGGCATCAGCTCGTCGATCTGCTGCTGCAGGGCCTGTGCCTGCTGTTGGAGCGTGAAGTTCCAGTAGAGGAAACCGCCAATGGTGACCAGCACTGCGACGATCACCCCGGCGATGGCACGCTTGACGAGACGACGCTGGCGAATATAGGCGGGCAGCAGGTTGATCTTGAGCATCTCAGAACACCGTCTCTCGCAGCCCCAGCCCCACGGCCACAGAAAAGAGCGGCGCAATCTGCTTTAGGTACTCCTCGGGGTACTGCGTGGATTGCACCGGAACCGCCTGGAAGGGATCTGCCACGACGACGGGCACATCGAGCTCGCCTTCCAGGAGCCGGTCGAGGTCTGGCAGGCAAGCAGTGCCACCGCTCAACAGTATCACATCGATTGTCGCGTCGCTGGTTCGACCGCGGTAGTAATCCACCGAGCGCTTGATCTCGGTGACGAGGTCGCTCAACGGTTCCCTGATTATATCAAAGACCTGCCGGGGTGTCAAATCATCGGCTGAGCTACTTGCGCCCCCACTGGCCTGGCCTTCCGCGCCAGCGTCTGCATCACCAACGCTTTCCCACTCGCCTCCCGTCAGGGCGGCGATCCCGAATGGATCTTGGTCGCTGGCCGTCTCTTCGGGAGTGCTCTGAGCGTCGCCATCCGCCGCGGCAAAGGGCCCGAGGTCAATCGTCTCATCCTCCGCCGCGGTCGCGAAGGGATTCAGCTCTTGCGGTGCACTCTCTTCCTCCGCCGTTGCGAAGGGGTTCAGCTCTTGGGGCTCGCTCTCCTCCGCTGCCGCGAAGGGATTTAGCTCCTGTGGCGCGCTCTCCTCGGCGGCCGCAAACGGATTTAGCTCCTGTGGTGCGCTCTCTTCCTGCGCTGCCGCGAAGGGGTTCAGCTCTTGCGGTGCACTCTCCTCCTCCGCCGTTGCGAAGGGGTTCAGCTCTTGTGGTGCACTCTCCTCCGCGGTCGCGAAGGGATTGAACAGCGTGGGCTCCTCGGGTGCGGGCGTGCCCCCATCTGGAGTGCCGAAGCCGGGCATGCCAAATCCAAAGGCCTCCGTGCCACCCCCAAAGGGATCGGACGCAGCAGGCTGAACCGCATAGGCCTCGAGGTCTACCGCGGCCTTCATCTTCTTAATCCGGTCGGCATGCTCGCGACTGACGTTGGTCGCGCCGGCGATCGCCTCGGTGAGAGAGTTTCCTCCGGTTGCGATGGTGCGCTGGAAAAGAAGGGTGCCGTCGCGCACGATGCTCAGATCCGTAAAGAGGGCGCCGATGTTGACGATGGCCACCGTCTGCTTCTGACGCTCCGGATCCTGGACTTCGACCAGAGAACGCGCCAGCGCCAGCGGCTCCACATCGATCGCCACCGGATCGAGCCCCGCCTCGATGAGGGTGTCCACGTGCGTCGTGATCATCTCCTGCTGGGCAACGGCCAGGAATACATCCATGGTCTGTGCCTCTGGGGGCGCGTCCGGCCGATCGATGATCTTGTAATCCATCTGGAGTTCGGAGGAGGCAAAGGGCACGTGGCGCTCCACCTCCCACTTCATCGTCTCGGCCAGCTCCTTCTCGCTCATCTTCGGCACTTCGATGATGCGGACGACGAGCGCCTGCTGGCCTCCGACAGAGCTGACCACTCGTTTCTCGCGCACCCCGGCGCTGGCAAGCAGCTCCTTGATGGCAGCAGTGAGTGCCTCGGGATCGGTGACGACGCTCTGCTGGACACTATCAGGGGGGGTGGGGATCACGCCAAGAGCGGTGATGCGGGGCCGCCCACCACTCACGCGCACTTCCGCCACCTTGATGGTGGTGTTGCCGATATCTAAGCCGACGACCGCTTTCAAGCCCATAGAAGGATGTCTTCCGATGTCGGCGCGGCTGCGAGCCGGCGCCTCCCAATCACTGGCATGGAATAGCGCGACAAGCTTGCCCGCGGTTTGTTGGTAGCCGGTATTGCTCCTCAGGGATACCGTGCGACTTTCAATCGATACGGTACTTCCGAGCCGTTCCCATCCCTGCTGCTGCAGCGGAGACGAGTTCGCGCTTGCCCCTGTACCGCCGTATCTCCCAGAGAAAGCCGATGAACGGCCTCGCGTCCGGCGTCGTGGGAGAAGCGGGCCTCTCGCGCGATGCCGGCAGGCCGAAATCGGCACTAGATTAGCACGAAAGCGAGCCGCATGTCAAGATGCGCTTCGAAGCCTGACAGGCGCTCCGTGCTCACTAATCTCCTTATTGAAGCCCGCACCCCCAGATTCCTTCACGCCGGCCGACCTTATCGCCCTATTTTTCACTTTCAACACGCGCGCCTCTCTCGAAAGGCTGGCTTCGCCCCCATCGCCACTGGGCAACACCCGATAGCGCCCGGCGATTGGGCCGCCCTGGGCGAGGGGCCCGGCGGAAGGAGTGCGCGGATCAGGCGCGTTCCTTATGGCGCAGATACTCCAGGGCGACCGTGGTGGCATCGCACTCGCCCCACACGGCGATCCGATCAATGGCGCGGTCAATCGTGCGCATCACGGTATCCGTGTCCATCCCGGAAGCCACCAGCTGGCCCTCCGCGCCTGCCAGCATCTGGGCCGCGTCACGAACAAACCGGGCTCGCGACTGCGACATGGTCCGGTGCGGGAGCGCCGAGAAGATCTTGTAGGCCCGGTTGAGGATATCATTCACGTTCTCGATCGCGGCGCTTTGCGCATCCACTGCCGCATCGGGCACGGGCGATTGCTCACCGCTCTTCTGGTCCACTGCAGCCCGCGGCCTCTGACCATTGATGAGGGCCATCTGGGCCGCTCGCTTGCGCTCTTCTGCAACCTTGTAGGTTTTCCATTCCTCCACGCTTCCGCACTCCACCACGCGGAAGGTGAGCGACCGCTGTGTAATCTGGGTGAGGACCTCTTCAATCAGATTGCGATGCTCGGGAACGAGGAGATGGCCGCTTTGGGAGTAGCTCTCGCCGGGCAAGCCCAAGACTAGAGTACCCCCCTCATAGTCCAGCACGATGGCCGACTCCATCGCGCGCCACACGGCGATATTAGTGATCCGCTTCTTGATCTGATCGGTGGCGATCTGCCAGAGCTTTTGTAGCTTCTCCAGGTCAGGCACGGTGAGGTACTCCTTCCTCGCGGCACGCGCTGCTGTGAGCGCGTCTGTATCATTCTACCGCTTTTGTGGTACCTTGGCAAGGTGGTATGCACCTGTCTCGCCCTTGCGCCGCGCGGAGTCAGTGTGGTATACTGGACATTGATGGAAGCGGCGGCATTCGTGGCTTGGAGTGGTGACTTGCCGCATGCAGGAAGGCCGGCCTGGCCGTTTCCGGTGGTGCCGCTCGCCGCAGGATGGGGATTCTCTGGTGGCCATAACATTCTATAACTACCTCACTCGACGCAAAGAGGAGTTTGTCCCGCTGCACGATCCCTTCGTGGGGATGTACGTGTGCGGGCCGACGGTGTACGATCTGCCGCACCTTGGGCATGCCAAGACATACGTCGCCTTCGACACGATCGTTCGCTACCTGCGACACCGCGGCTACAAGGTGCTGTATGTTCAGAACATCACCGACGTGGGTCACCTCACGGACGAGCTGGCCGGCGAAGGCGAGGATAAGATCATCGCTCGCGCGCGCCTGCGCCAGGTACACCCGATGCAGCTGGCGGAGACGTACACTCGCGAGTACTTCCGGGCGATGGACGCCCTGGGCGTGCTCCGACCGGATATTTCGCCGCGCGCCGCGGGGCATATCCCGGAGATCATCGCGCTCGTCCAGAAGCTCATCGAGAAAGGCCACGCCTACGAGTCCAACGGCTCGGTCTACTTCGATGTCAGCACCTTCCCGGAGTATGGCAAGCTCTCGCATCGCGAAGTGAACGCCGCGTCCGAGGAGGAGAGCCGGGTGGCTCAGGAGGAGAAGCGGCATCCGGCGGATTTCGCCATCTGGAAGCGGGCCGAGCCCGAGCATATCCTCCAGTGGCCGAGTCCCTGGGGAATGGGCTTCCCTGGCTGGCACATCGAGTGCTCTGCCATGGCGAACAAGTACCTGGGCGCCACCGTAGACATCCACGGGGGCGGGATCGAGAACATCTTCCCGCACAACGAGGATGAGATTGCCCAGTCGGAAGCGGCAAACGACGCGCCCTATGTGCGCTATTGGCTCCTCACCGGCAGCCTGAAAATCGGCGGCCAGAAGATGAGCAAGTCGCTGGGCAACTTCGTGACGATCGAGCAAGCCCTGGAGAACCACTCCGCTGAGGCGCTCCGTTTCTACCTGTTGCAGGCCCACTACGCCAGCCCCATTGATTTCTCGTGGGATCCTGAGCGGAAAGTCTCGCCCAGCATTGAGGAGGCGCAGCGCGGCCTGGATCGCCTCTATGGCGCACTGCGCGCCGCTGACGAATGGCTGCAAGGGGCCCCTCCTGCCGCCGAGGGCGAGGCGTCTGCTGACGCCCAGGCGCTGGAGGCACGCCGCGCGGAGAGCCACGCCGAGTTCTACGAGGCGATGGATGACGACTGCAACACGCCGCGTGCCATTGCCGTTCTCTTCACGCTGGCAGCTGCCATCAACCGCTTTGCCACCGGCGCCGTGCCCGCCGCCGGCACCGACCGGGCGATTGTCCAGGCTGCCCGCGATGAGCTGTGCGTCCTGGCAGGCGTGCTTGGCCTCCTGGAACAGGGCGCCGTGCAGGAATCCGCAGCGACCGATCTCGACGCGGTGATTGAGAAGATCATCGCATGGCGCCAGGATGCGAGACAGCGCAAAGAGTTCGCTCTTTCTGATCGGATCCGAGACGACCTGCGCGATGTGGGGATCCTCCTTGAGGACCACCCGGGCGGCAAGACAACCTGGAAACGAGCTCGATAAGACCGCCGATGGAAAGACGCCCTCGATCCACCACAGCCCCGCATGACGACACCTCCGGTGGCTCCTGGGCTGCCGGCCCGGCATCCTGGTCCTTGCCGCGGCGGCGCGGAGCGCGTGCCCGTCGATGGACCGGTCTGCTGCTTGGGAGCGCGCTTCTCTCTGGATCGGCGCTCCTGGGGGCGACCTTGGGTCTGCGCCCCCCGCCAGGTCGGATTCTCCCCGGCGTCGCTGTTTGGCAGATCGACGTGGGCGCGCGCACGCCACAAGAAGCCCGCGTCGTGCTAGAGAAGCACCTGCTTCCCGCCCTGGAACGCAAGATTCCCCTCGTCGATGGCCCTCGCCAGTGGGAGGTCACGCCCCGCGAACTGGGGTGCAGCTATGACCTCGACGCGACTATCGAGAAGGCTCTGAGCATCGGGCGCCAGGGGAACCTGTTGCGACGCGCTCGCGATGGCTGGGAGGCACGCCGGCGGGGTGTCGTCATCAAGCCGCGGGTGGAGTTCGACCGCAAGGCGATGCGCGCGCGCCTGAAGCGGTTGGCGCGCGCCACGGACATTCCCGCCCGTAACGCCACCATCCGCTTTGATGGGCGCGAGTTCGTGATCGGCGCAGAGCGCGTGGGGCGCGTGTTGGATGTCGATGCCACCGAAAAGAACATCGTGCGCTACTTCGTGCCGCATTCCCACCGCGACCTGCGTCTCGTCGTCCGCGAGGACCGCCCGCGGATCACCGCGGCGGAGTTGAGCCAGATTGATGGGCGCATCTCCACCTACACCACGCGCTACAACCCGGCTGACGTCAACCGCGCCGTGAATCTGCGGCTGGCGGCGCGCGCGCTCGATGGCACCATTGTTCCTGCCGGTGGCGTCTTCTCCTACAATACCGTCGTCGGGCCGCGCACCGAGGCGAGGGGCTACCGCGTTGCGAAGATCTTTCAGAAGGGGGAGATCCTCGACGGCATCGGTGGCGGCATCTGCCAGGTGAGCACCACCCTCTATAATGCCGCCCTGGAAGGCCGGATGCGGATCCTGGAGCGCGCCCAGCATTCGCGCCCGGTCACCTACGCCCCCCCCGGCCGCGACGCGACCGTGTCTTATGGCGGCGTCGATTTCCGCTTTCGGAACACGACCGGCGCGCCGATCCTGATCCAGACGTACGCGAGAGCTGGCGTGCTCACCGTTGACATCTACGGGAAGCGCCCGGTGCGCCAGACAGGAAAACGCCCTGGTGCTGCGGCCCGCGGCACTACTCGCGATCTGGTGCATGGCACAGGCTAATTTTCATGCCCGCAGCCTATTGACGAAATGAGCAGTCGATAGTATAATAGGCGTGGATGGAACGCGGAGGCATTCCCAATCGACCAGCGGGCTCCGCGTGTAGGACGGAGGCAGCGCCCATGGGTTCGTGCGCCGACGACGCCCCGATTACCTTCTCCGGGATGCTGGACGAAGAGGTTGTCCTCTATGCCAAGAACGGAAGCGATCGGGCAGTAGATTACCTGTTGCAGAAGTACAGGAGTCTCGTCGAAAGCAAGGCGCGGTTGTACTTTCTCGTTGGCGCGGACCACGACGATGTGGTTCAAGAAGGGATGATCGGCCTCTACAAGGCGATCCGGGATTTTCGTGACGATAAGTCCAAGTTCCGGGCGTTTGCAGAGTTATGTGTGACGCGCCAGATCATCACCGCCATCAAGACGGCAACCCGTCAGAAGCACGTGCCGCTGAACTCTTACGTCTCGTTGCATAAGTGCATCGCGGACGAAGAGTCCGATCAGACGCTGATCGACGTGATCCCGGATAGCCGGATGGTCAACCCTGAGGAGATCGTCCTCGGTCGCCAGTTGGCGCACTACATTGACCACGGCATGGATCACGACCTCAGTCGCCTGGAGGCTCAGGTTTTGCGCCAGTACCTGGAGGGTAAGACCTATAAGGAAATGGCAGATGACCTGAAATGCCGAACCAAGTCCATCGATAACGCGCTTCAGCGTGCGAAGCGCAAAATCAGTGAGCGTATGGAGCGTGACTGAGACTGCCGGCGTAGCTCAGTGGCAGAGCAGCTGTTTTGTAAACAGCTTGTCATCCGTTCGAATCGGATCGTCGGCTCCAGTTTCGTGGGTGGGTGTCCGAGTGGCTAAAGGAGACGGTCTGTAAAATCGTTGGCGTACGCCTACAGAGGTTCGAATCCTCTCCCACCCACCAGCAAGGGGCGAAGCACCGCAAGGGCTTCGCCCCTTCTGATTCATCGCCACCGCCGCTCCGGGCTGCTACGCCCGCTCTGCCTGGCCTTCCCGACCCCGTGGCAACGTCTCCGGGTGCGGTTCGATATGCAGCATCACATCCAGCCGCGGCCGGCGCTTCACGAGTTGCGCGCGCAACTCCTCCTCCAGTGCATCCGCATCCTCCAGCGTGGTGCCTGCTGCAACGGTGACGTGCGCATCGAGATAGGCCCAGGCCCCTGCCGAGCGCGAGCGGACGCAGTGGCATCCCATCACGGCCGGGTGTTCCTCAATCCACCGCACCAGCTCCCTCTCCTCCTCTGCCGGCAGACGCGTATCCAGAAGCGGGTGCGCCGCGCGATGGCTCAGCTCCCAGGCAATCCGACCGATCACAATCGCCAGCACGAGCGCCACGAGCGGATCCAGGAAGCTCCACCCGGTCACCCGAATCAACAGCAGGCCGAGCGCGACGCCCAGCGAGGTGTAGACATCCACGCTCAGGTGATGAGCATCTGCCTCGAGCGCGACGGAGTTGCTCTCCCGCGCGACCCGGAACAGCCGGCGCGAGACGCACACGTTCACCCCCGCGGAAACCGCCATTACCACCAAGCCAAGGCCGCTCGCATGAACCGGCCGGGGATCCACCAAACGCTGGAGCGCCTCCCAAGCAATCCATCCCGCAGTGAAGAGGATGAGCGCCGCTTCTACCGTACCCGACAGGTTCTCCACCTTGCCGTGACCATAGGGGTGTTCCTCATCCGGTGGAGCGTCCGCCGCGCGCACGGCGACCCAGGCAATCCCGGCCGCCACCAGATCCAGCCCAGAGTGGAGCGCCTCCGCGAGGATGCTGACCGAGCCGGTCAGCATCCCGACGATCACCTTCATCGTCACCAGCGCCGTGTTGGAGAGTACCGATAGCCGCGCTGCGGCGCTCTTTGCGCTCTTCATCCCGCCTCCCACTTCAAGCACCAGCGTTCTGCTTCCGTTTCCTCTTAGTACAAACAAAAGCAGGACGACCCAAGCGGAGATGTAGTCCCGCAGGTCATCCTGCTGCTTCGATCACTGAAGCCCGGCCCCGGTGGCATACGCCACCCGCCTGCTCTACTCAACCAACCCCATCCTACCACACGATTTCCAGCGCGTCAATGAGAGAGCGCCGCGATACCACGATGAAGGGGGCAGGCATGGATGAGCCGTGTGCGGACACCCGGGGTTGTGCGTCCGTCCGGGTTTGAGGGGACCGCCGCACGCCGGTCGCAGGGGATCCGGGTTGAGAGAGGGCCGGGCTAGGCGGCGGATGGACAGAGGTCACGCAGGCAGCAGCGATCGCATTCCGGTTTGCGCGCGAAGCAGACGCGCCGGCCATGCCAGATCAAGGCGTGGGAGGCGAACACCCACTCTTCCTCGGGGAGCAACGCCTGTAGGTCTCGCTCGATCCGGTTGGGGTCGTCGCTCTCAGTCAGACCCAGGCGCCTCGCCAGGCGGGTGACATGGGTATCTACTGGAAGGGCCGGCACGCCGAACCAGGAGCCCAGGACCACGCTCGCGGTCTTCCGTCCGACACCGGGCAGCGCCACGAGCTCTTCCATCGTATTCGGGATCTCGCCGCCGTGGCGCTCCAGCACCGCCCGCGCCATCCCGATGATCGCCTTCGCCTTGTTTCGATAGAAGCCCGCCGTGAAGATGTCGCGCTCCAGCTCCTCCTGGTCCGCCGCGGCGAAGTCTTCGATGGTGGGGTACTTCCGAAACAGCCCCGGGGTAATCTGGTTGACCCGCGCGTCGGTACACTGCGCCGAGAGGATCGTCGCGACGAGCAGCTCCAGGGCACTGGAGTGCCCCAGCGCACAGTGCGCCTCTGGGTACTCCTGATGCAGCCTGCGGATGATCTCCTCCGCGCGAGAGGAGGCATCTTGGAGCAGGGCCGCGTCATGCGGGTGCGAGGAGGAACGCAGGTGTGAAGTCATCGCGGTTTCGCTTGCCCACCGTGTGAAACGGCGTCCTCAGACGATCCCTGCCTTGAGCAGATCCTTCAGGGTGACGACTCCGACCAGGCGGCCTTCGTCATCCAGCACGGGGAGATCGCCGATTGCCCCGGGCCGGTGCGATTCCATCACCTGGAGAGCCTCGGCTGCAAGACGGTCAACGGTGATTGTCGCTGGCGACCGGTTCATCACGCCCGCCACCTTGCGATGCAGGCAATCTGGATCGTCCAGCAGCAGCCGGCGCACGTCGCCATCGGTGATAATCCCCTCCAGATGCTGCTCCTCGTCCACGATGATGGCGCATCCCGCGCGCGCCTGGGTGATCGCCAGGAGCGTATCCAGGATCGTCGTATCGCCCTGAACGCTCGCGACCAGATCGCCGGTGCGCATCAGATCGGAGACGCGCAGGAGCAGGCGCCGGCCGAGGGAGCCTCCTGGGTGGAAGCGCGCATAGTCATCGCGCGTGAAGCGACGCTCCTTCATCGCGCAGAGCGCCAGGGCATCGCCCACAGCGAGCATCACCGTCGTGCTTGTGGTGGGCGCCAGGCCCAGCGGGCACGCTTCGCGCTCGACCGAGGTATCGAGGAAGACCTCCGATTGCTCGCCGAGCGTGGAGTGAGGATTGCCGCAGAGCGCGATGATCGGAATTCCCAGCCGCTTGAAGGCAGGCAGGATGCGCACAATCTCCTCGGTCTCGCCGCTGTGAGAGAGGACGATCACCAGATCGCCCCGGGTCGCCATGCCGAGATCGCCATGCACGCCTTCCGCCGGATGCAGGAAAAGCGAGGGCGTGCCAGTGCTGGCGAGGGTGGCAGCAATCTTGTGGGCGATTGCTCCGGACTTGCCTATCCCCGTCACAACCACGCGTCCGGTGCAGGCGAGAATGAGTTTCACGGCTCGCGTGAAGCTCTCATCCAGGCGCTCGCGCAACTTCAGAATGGCACGCGCTTCAATCTCAAGGACCTCGGCGGCCAGTTGTTGTATCGATTGAGTATTCTCTTGTGGTGGAGTCATCGCCGGTTCTGTTCGCCTTTCGCGAGGCAATTCCTGCTTGCCGCGGTCACTTCGGCGATTGCGCCGCAGATCAGGCAGGCTGCCCATCCCACTGGTAAGGTGATACTCTCCCGTTTATCCCGGCTCGACGGCAGAGCGATAGGCGGTCCAGTGGGGGAACAGCGCCTCCGCGAACGCAACACTGGCGGCGTCTCCCTTCAGCCGTCCGAGATGGTGTGCGACGGTTGGGCGCAGGTATCCAGTATAGATCTGCGAGAAGGAGGCGATCTCCGCGTGCAGACGCATCGGCGCGGCGGAGTGCATCGTGCGGCTGGCACTGGTCACCAGTTCGCCGTCGGATACTTCTACGGTCACACGCAGCGGCTCGTCCGGGCGTGCCGGGTCATCAAGGGTGAACGCGATGGCACCGCGCAGCCCGGGCGGGGGCGGCAGGAGCGCCAGGGCCACCACCGGATCCACGATACGGAAGGCGAAACCTGGCTCGAGCATCGTCGCCACCTGACGCGGGTCCGGCACCTGGGCGCGGAAGCGGTCATCGGCGGGTGCCCTGAAGGTGATCTCTGCAGGCTCCTCGCGCGCGAGCGCCGCGAGCAGGCGCATCCGCGCTTCCGGGCCGGATGCCACCAGCTCGGCAACGTTCAGCCGGCGCTCCTCGCCGGCCGGCGGTGTGTAGAGCGCGTAGCCCACCACCTCGCCCCCTTCACGGTAGATGATCATCCGTGAGGTCGCCTTCTCCTCTGGAGCGAATGGCGCAACGCCCTTGTTCCTCAGCAACTCCTGCCACCAGCGCTGAGAGCGATCGGTGCAGAACGCCAGGGTACGTGCATAGGCGGAAAAAAGATCGACCACCTCGGGCAGGTCTCCGGCTTGAAGGGGCTCCACCCCATCCGGCTCCGGGAGCGGGCCGATCTTCGTGGGATCGAAGCGGTAGGTGCGATGCTCGCATCCGAAGTCCCAGCCAAACTTCCGATAATAGGCGTAGGAGAAGGGCCACAGCGCCGAAGTGGCGAGGCCCAGCTCCTGCATGCGGCGGACGACGGCACGCATCAACTCGCCCGCGTAGCCCCGCCTCCGGTAATCGGGCAGCGTGGCAACGCCACCGACGGCACCTAGAGTGAGCCTCCGGTCACCCACCCACACGGGAGCCGGCAGGCATGTGCACGCCGAGACGAAGCGGCCATCTTCCTCGACGACGAGGAAGGCATCGCGCCCGAAGAGCTGCTCGATGGCGCGGTAGCGATCTCGCCATGGCTCGCTCAGCGCATCGGGCCCGAAAGCAGCTGCCGCCACATCCGCCTGCGCGGCAACCTCATCGGAAGATCGTGGACTACGAATGACCATTGGCTATCTCCTCTATTCCGAGCAACTCGCGCACCGCCGCCGAACACCGGTCCCAGCCCCACCCATCCGGAGGCGAGCATTCCAGCGTGGCCGGCGCGGTGCATCCCGTCTCCTGGTAGATGCGCGCGAACTCCCCCCAATCGATGGCACCGCAGCCGGGGAGCAGATGCTGGTCTTCGGCACCATCATTGTCATGGAGATGGATCATCACCGCGCGTGGCAGGAGCGCCCCCGCCGTCGCGGGCAGGTGACCCGCCAGATGCGCATGACCCGTATCAAAGCAGATCCCCACGCAGGGCGACCCGATGGCATCGAGCGTATCGAGGAGCTCTCCTGCCGCGCTTCCCGGGTAACCGGGCGGCAGATTCTCCAGCGCGAGCACGACGCCCGCCATTCGGGCCACTGGCTCCAAAGCACACAGGCTTTCCCGCGCCAGGAGCAGCCGTTGCGCCAGGCGGTCGTTGCACGGCCCATGTCCCGCGTGGACCACGAGATAGCGCGCTCCCACTTGCCTCGCCACGTTGATGGCATCCACGTAGCAGGCGATGGTCACCTCGCGAACCCGCGACTCCAGGCTGGCCAGATCGGCTTGTTCGCCAAATGGGGCGTGCAAGGCCACGGCACGGATACCGGTATCGGCCAGCACCTGGCGGACAGCCGCCACCTGGGCGGCATCCTTCGCATCGAAGTAGTCGGGGTTCCCCAGGCCCCACTCGACGCGGGTCACGCCCTGCGCCGCCATCGCGGGCAACGCCTCCAGGAGACTCTGATGGGTATCTGACGCCCAAGCCGGAAAGACGAGATCCATCTCAGAACTCCGTCGTTCCAGAAAACTCGAAGCGCTCCAGTTTGAGCGCGGGCACGCAGGCCCAGCCCACGTCCACCAACTTGCGCTCGCGCCCGATGGCGGTGGCGCTCGCCAGAGCATCGAGGATCGACTGGGTGAAGCGGAGGTTCTTCACCGGATAGGCAATCTGCCCGTTCTCGATCCAGAAGGTGCCATCGCGCGTCATCCCCGTCAACACGGTCTTGGTCGGATGCACCAGGTTCGTGTAGTGGAACCGGGTGATGAGCACCCCGCGCTCGGTAGCACGGATCATCGTATCGAGATCGGAATCGCCCGGTTCGAGAAAGAGGTTCTGGGGGTACGGCCCCCAGACGCCCGACCCGCCCGTGGCGTGCCCGGTGGACTGCTTCCCTTCGCGGTGGGCCGTATAGGAATCGTAGACGACGGCGTTGGCGCATCCCTTCACGATCAGATCCACCCGCTGCTTGGCGACGCCCTCCGCATCAAAGGGAACGGGGAGGCCGGCCCGGTCCAAGCCGTCATCAAAGAGGGTGATCTTCTCTCCCGTGATCTGCTCGCCGAAGCGGTCATTCATGAAGCTACGCCGCTCTTGAACACTGAGCGCGCCGAGGCCGGCCCATGCCAAGCCGGCGATCAGCTCGGACACGGCATATGGCTTCAAAATCACCGGATAGACTCCCGGGGCGAGCTCTCGGGGAGAGACGCTCCGCGCGCACACCATCGCGGCCTCGTGCGCGACGGCGCTCGGATCGATGGCACCCACATCCTGCGCGAGGGCGCTTGCATACCCGAAGCCGCCCGGCTCCTTGCTCATCACCGTGGAGAGCATCGCTCCGGTGCTCGCGCAATAGGCTTCCACCCCCAGGGAGTTCACGACGGCATGCTCGCGCTCCCAGGTAGAGAAGGCTCCGCTGGCGATAGCACCCCACGATCCGGCCGTATCGACAACTACCCGCACGGCCTGGGCGCGGTCGTCCGGCGTGAAGCTCGCCGTGCGCTCGCGCCAGATGTCCAGGGCGGGCACGCGCGTCGGCCCCGGCAGCGAGACAAAGTCGGGGTTCTCCTCCTGGGCCAGGGTCACGGCCCGGGCGCGCTCAGCCAGCCGACGGATCCCCTCGCTATCCGTGGCGTTGCTGGCCACGTAGCCAACCCGCTTCCCGATCACAGCACGGATGCCGAGGACGGCGTCGCGCTCCGCCACGTTCTGGTGGATGGCCGAATTGGCAAACCGGGTGAGGGCTTCCTCGCTGGTGACGAGGGAGACCTGCACCTGGTCCGCCTTGGTCAGCTCCATCGCGTGGTAGACGATCTCCAGTGCTGCGTGTCGTCCCAGCATGCTCTCACCTCATCACGCCAACGCGCACGCCGCGGAAGCGCGCCGCCGAGGCCCCATGGCCCACGTGGGCCACCTGGCACGGCTCGCCCTTCCCGCAGTTCGGAATCCCCCAAACGCGCCATTCCTCCCGGCGCGCGACGGCATCACATGCGCGCCAAAACTGATAGGTGATCCCGGTGTAGGTCGGGTTCTTCAGGAGGCGGCCCAGGCGGCCGTTCCGGATCTCCCAGGCGGCCTCGGTGCCAAACTGGAAGTTGAGGCGCTTGTCGTCGATGCTCCACGACCGGTTGGTCGACAGGAGAAGCCCCTCCTGCGTCTCCTCGATCATCTCGTCCAGCGACCAGTCGCCCGGCTCCAGGTTGATATTGGTCATCCGGATGAGCGGGATGCGGTTCCATCCATCGGCGCGCATGGCACCGCTGCTCGTCCGGCCGATACGCGCCGCCGTCTCGCGCGATGAGAGGTAGCCGCGGAAGATCCCCTCCTCCACCAGCGGCACGCGCTGCGCCGGCACCCCTTCATCATCGTAGGCGAAGCTCCCCAGTCCCCCCTCAATCGTGGCATCGGCGACTAGCGTGACCGCGTCCGAGCCGTACTGGAAGGTATCCAGCTTGTCCGTCGTCAGGAAGGAGGTGCCTGCGTAAGAGGCTTCGGTGCCGAAGACGCGGTCCAGCTCCACGGGGTGGCCGCACGATTCGTGGATCTGGAGCGCGAGTTGCTGGCCTTCCAGGATGAGATCGGTTACTCCCGAGGGGCACTGTGGGGCATCAAGGAGCGCGGCGGCCTCCTGGCCGGCGGTCTCGGCGCCTTGCTCCAGGTCGAGGCTCTCGATGAACTCATAGCCAGCGGCGGCGAAATCACCCCCAAAGGCCGCCGGGTAGGAGCGGGTCTGGGCCTCGCCGCTCTCGGTGGCGGTCGCGGCCACACCGGCGCCGCTCTCCGTCTTCACCTGCTCGAGATAGGCTCCCTCCGTGCTGGCAAACGTCTTCTCCTCGCGGAAGAAAGCCATGCGTGCCTCGGAGACGGTGACGCGCGGCTCGCGGCGCAGGGCGGCATCGGCATCCAGGAGAAGGGAGATCTTCTCCTCGAGCGGCACCTCGAAGGGGTCCTTCCGGCACGGCATTTCGAAGCGCCCGCGCGCCGGCTCGACAGGGGCCAGGTCTACCTCTTCGCGCTGCACCAGAGCGCT
>ERZ795060.1361-NODE-1361-length-28978-cov-4.997511_pt1 | contig 28978 bp, 29 predicted proteins | sample MGYA00375144_ERZ795060 | MGnify/ENA primary metagenome ERZ795060 (study PRJEB30189, sample SAMN05720157) | activated sludge metagenome | isolation source: anaerobic digester from wastewater treatment plant | place: Japan | collected 2015-05-15 ...
TGCAGAAGACGCACCAGACGATCAAGAAGGTCACCGACGACATAGAGAAGCGGTTCAGGTTCAACACCGCGATCGCGGCCATGATGGAACTCGTCAACGACCTGTACCGGTTCAAGGAGAAGGCGGGCTCGGGTGAGGAGATCTCCGTGCTCAAGCACTCGGTGGAGCAGCTCTTGGTCATGCTCTCCCCCTTCGTCCCCCACATCGCCGACGAGCTCTGGGAAGCCATCGGCAACCAGGGCATGCTCTTCGACCACCCCTGGCCGAAGGAAGACCCCGCATGGGCGAAGTCGAAGACCTCGACGGTCGCGGTGCAGGTCTCCGGAAAGCTCAGGGCGACCATCGAGGTCCCCGAGGGCTCACCCAAGGAAGCGGTGGAGCAGAGGGCCCTGGAGGAGCAGAACGTCAGGCGCTTCACCGAGGGCATGAAGGTCGTGAAGGTCATCTATGTCCCGGACAAGATCATTAATTTCATTGTTGCTCCTTCTTGAGCTGGCCGGGTGCGCCTATAGCTTCTCTCCCGGGGTGAACCAGGCGACCATGTCCGTCGACCTGGCCCCAAGCGCCAACACAACCCAGCTCGTCGAGGCGGGCATAGCCCTCGACAGGCAGCTCGAGCTCTCCCTCAGGCAGCTCGGACTCCTGTCCAACCCCCATGCCGACCGCGTCCTCCGATGCACCGTCGTGGAGGCACGGACATCGAGGATATCAACGGCATCGCTCGCAGCGACCGACCGATACCGTCTCGCCCTCACGGTCAACGCCTCCCTCATGACCAGGGGCGGGTCCGTCCTCTGGGAAAGGACCTTCACGGACTGGGGCACGTACTCCGAGGGCCAGGCCGCGGAGGCGGCCCTCCATGAAACGTGCGCCAGGATATCCAGGCAGGTCGCAAGCTCCATTGCCTCCCTGAGCCCATGAAGAAGAAGCCGACCTCGTCCGGGCGGGGCCCGAACTACGTGTTCGTGGGCATCGAGGAGTTCCTCCTCGAGGAGGAGCTCTCGAGGATCAAGCAGTCCATAGACGGCGACGAGCTCATGAACTGGAACGTGTTCAACGCCGACGAGCCTTCGAGGATCAATGCCGACGAGATCGTGGCACTGTGCAACACCCTCCCCTTCCTCGCATCGAGACGCGCGGTGGTGATCCGCAACGCGCAGAACCTCAAGGCGGACCAGGCGGGAAGGATCGCCTCGTACATGGACGACCCGTGCGACGCCACGACCCTCGTTTTGTGCCTCGACATGGTGGATTCCGAGCGCGGCGTGGAGGGTGTACTGAGGGCGTTCAAAGGCAGGGCGGACATCGTGAGGTTCGAGCCCATGAAGGACAAGAACGAGCGCATACGGTGGATCCTCGAGAGGGCGAGGGGCCTGGGCAAGACCATGGAGAGGGATGCCGCGGCGATGTTGGCCGAAACGGCAGGCACCTCCCTCTGGCAGCTCAAGGGCGAGATAGAGAAACTCTGCCTGTACGTGGGTCACAATCCCACGGTCACCATACAGGACGTCAGGGAGGTCGCCATGGGCTCGGTGGAACCCGCGGTCTTCGCCTTCCTGGACAGCCTGGTCGAACGCAGGAAAGACGCCATCGTGCGCCTGGGGGATCTCGAGGGCTGCGGGGTGTCGGATCTCGAGCTCACGGGAAGGCTCGAAAACGAGATCATCGTGCACTACGTGGTGCTCACCGGCCAGGACGCCCGCAAGCTGAAGATCCACGATTTCAGGATCCAGAAGGCGTCGCGCAGGAAACACCACTGGAACGGCGACGAACTCCTCGAGCTCCTCGGGGAGACGAGACGTATCGAGCAGGGCATCAAGTCGAGCGCGTCAACGGGCGGTTACGGCGCCCTCGCGGAACTCGTGGGAAGGGTGGTTCTCGGGCACCGGTCCTGAGAAACCGGTCAAGGGGCAAGGCGGTCCGTGCGCCCGCTCACGCGAGCTGGGCGCCGATCTTCTTCATGAGCCTGGAGATCTTCCTGGAGGCCGTCCTCCGGTGGAGAATGCCCTTGGTCACCGCGCTGTCCAGCCTGGAGACCGCTTCCTTGGCGAACGCACCGGCCTTGTCGGTATCTTTCTCGCCGAGCGAGGCGAATATCTTCTTGATGGTGGTGTTGATGGCGGACTTGTAGCTCCTGTTCCTCATCCGCCGCTTACGGCTCTGTCGCTGCCTCTTCAAGGCCGACGGGTGATTGGCCATGGACGCGAATCCCTCCTTCTTTCGTGAATCCGAGGTGTTTCTTCTATCCGCTCGATCTCTGCGTGTCAAGCGTTTTCCTGTCGGCGGCCGAAGGGTGTGCCGAGAACGGGCCCAAGCACCCGGTCCTTGCCAGAGCCGCGCATCTTCCCAAGGACACGCTCAGGACCTCGGCCTGCCCGAAGCCGCGTGTGACCCACCGCCATGCGCCAGACCGACGTGAGCGGACTCAGGGCCGGCGCTCACCCGGAGACCTCGGCGCGCGGCCTCAGGCATGTGGCGTTCCGGATCTCCAGGCCTGTGCGCTCGGGCCCGGGGATCAACGCCGTGAGGCAGACTCTCTCTGCACGTGGATGACGATATCCCCCGCACCTTGGCGGGCCCGAGGCCCGCACGACATCCGGATCCCGGTGCGGGGTGCATCGCACGACATCGGCACCATGCGCCCTCGGCGGCTCGAAGGTCTCCCCGCATCATCACCCCTCCCAGCGATCTCGGGGCTTACGGGGGCTGCTCGGACGCCATGGGCGGGCGCGTCCCGACGTTGTGGATCGTGCCCCAGGGGCCGAAAGGTCGACTCCTTCCCTCGTTCTCCGTGATGTTCTCCAATTCCGTCTGGCCGAGCGGGACCGCTCGGGCTCAAGAGGCGTCCTTTCGGTCACAGGAGGTGACAGGCGGCGAAGTGCCCGGGCTTGACCTCGACCAGAACCGGCCGCTCCCTGGAACACCTCGGGCGCGCCCCAGGGCAGACGGCGGCGTGGACGCACCCGGAGAGGTCATGCCCTTCCTGGTCAGGGTCGGGCCGCGACGTGACGGCCGGGGAGAACCTGGGCCCCTCGATGTCGGGGACCGCCTCCAGGAGCGCCTTGGTGTACGGGTGCAGGGGGTCGTCGAAGATGTCCTCGCACCTCGCGAGCTCCACGATGCGTCCCTTTTCCATGACCGCCACCCGGTGCGAGAGGTACCCGATGACCGAGAGGTCATGGGAGATGAAGAGGTACGACAGCCTGAGACGTTCCTGCAGGTCGGTCAGGAGGTTGATGACCTGGGCCTGGATGGACACGTCGAGAGACGAGACAGGCTCGTCCAGGATCACGACCCTGGGCTCGATGGCGAGGGCCCTCGCGATGCAGATCCTCTGGCGCTGGCCGCCCGAGAACTCGTGCGGGTATCTCCGCAAGAGCTCGCCGTCCAGGCCCACCATGGAGGCGAGCTCCTCCGCCCTGCGCCCTATCCAGGCCCTCGGGCCCGTACGGTGCACGATCATGGGTTCTTCGATGATATCGCGGACCTTCATCCTGGGGTTGAGGGAACCGAAGGGGTCCTGGAATACCACCTGCATCCCCCTCCTGCACTCCATGAGGTCCCGGCCTCGAGCGCGCAACACGTCGCGCCCGTCGAACACCACGCTCCCCCCATCTGGCTCCATCAGCCTCAGCACGAGCCTGGCGAGCGTCGATTTCCCGCAACCGGACTCACCCACGAGGCCGAGGGTCTCGTTCGGGAACAGGTCGAGATCGACCCCGTCGACGGCGTGGACCACACCCCTGGGGCCGCCGAAGATGCCTTTCCTCAGCTCGAAGGTCTTTGTGATGCCCCTTACCTGCAGGAGGGGATTCATACGCCCTCGCACCTCCCGTCGCTTTCGGGCTTCCTTGCGCCTGCCGTGCGCAGCGCGTCACTGGAGGCACCCGCGGTGTTCACGGTCATGCATACCTCCAACACCTGACCACACACCCGGCACCGACCTCGTATGCAGGCGGGGGCTCCTGCCTGCAGACGCCCATCACCTCCGGACACCTCGGGTGGAAGGTACAGCCGCCGGGCATGTCGCTCGGGGTGGGCACGCTGCCCTCGATGGCCGGGAGGCGTTTTCCCCTGCGAGAGCGGCCGATCCTGGGAACGGACTTCAGGAGCCCCTTCGTGTAGGGGTGGAGCGGCTCCTCGAAGAGCCTCCCGGCAGGAGCGCTCTCGACGACGCGGCCTGCGTACATGACCGCCACGTCATCGCAGAACCCGGCGACGATCCCGAGGTCGTGGGTCACGAAGACGATGGACGTCCCCGAGGACGCCCGGAGCTCGTCCATGAGGCCGAGGATCTGTCTCTGCGTGGTCACGTCGAGGGCCGTGGTGGGCTCGTCCGCGATCAACACCGCCGGCCTGCAGGCCATGGCCATGGCGATCATGACCCTCTGCCTCATCCCGCCGCTCAGCTGGTGCGGGTAGTCGTGCACCCTCCTGGCGGGGTCCTTGATGCCGACCGTGGCCAGCATGTCGATCACCAGGGGGAGCGCCTCGCGGTAGCTCCTCGCCATGGTGCGCCGGTGGAGGAGGAAGACCTCCGCCACCTGTGAACCTATGGTGAACACGGGGTTCAGCGAGGTCATCGGCTCCTGGAAGATCATGGATATCCTGTCTCCCCTCACGAGCCTCATCTCGCGCTCGGAGAGGCCCAGCAGGTCCACCCCGTCGAACAGCACCGCACCCTTGACGATCCTGCCCTGCGGCCTCGGCACGAGTCGCATGACCGACAGGGAGAGCACCGTCTTTCCGCAGCCGGACTCACCGACGATCCCGATCGTCGTGCCCCTTGCGACCCTGAGATCCACGCCGTCGAGCGCCTTGACCGTCCCCCCCGGGGTGGAAAACCACGTGTGGAGATCCCGCACCTCGAGCAGGGGCGAGCCTTGGGCTCCGGGAGAGACTCCCTCCCAGGGGGTTCCTTGCGTGTTCACGGTCATGAGGGGTGGTTATAGCAGAAACCGGTGCCTCGGGGTACCACCTCTCGATCGGTGCGATCGCTAAACGCGCGTGGAGACCGGCACGCCCACCCCACGGCCCGTCGGCCTCCCCCTGGGCGGCCTCGGGCGTCGAGACGGGGCTCGTCTTCCCGAGACCGCAAAGGACCCCTGCTCAGTGAGTGACTGCTCCCTCGTGCGGTCCCCGGGAAGGAGTGTCAGCGGGATCATCGGTGGAAGAGGGATAAGGGCGATCGCCTGGTCAAAGGCGCCGAGCGCGGCCCCCTTCTTTCCCGCCAGTCAGCGCCTGGGTCACTGCACGGTCACAGGGTCGACCCAGGGCGGGGTTTCTTTAGAAGAACACGTCTGTCCCCCCGCCGGCGAGGAGGAAATGCACCTGTCCCACGGGTTCCATGGCCTTGAGCGCCTCTGCCAAACCCTTCCTCATCCTGTCGGGGATGCACTCGACCGTGACCGTCTCGTTGCCGACACAGGGCCCGCCGCGCTCATCGTGCGCATCAAGCCTCGATCTCAAGAAGCCTGCAACCAGGACGAAGGCGCATCCAGCCTGACCGCAGCAGGACCTGTCCGTGACCGCGCAACCGACGAGGTAGAGGATCTCCCCCTCGTCGCGACCCAGGACACCCTGTCTGACGAACACGTACCGGCCGCCTATGGCCTCCACCTCAACGCCGAGCGGGGGCACCCTGAACTCCACCACCGCACCTCCCGGAAGGACATCGCCTGTCATGCGCATTCCTCTCCCCTTATGCCCCAACGCCTCGTGCTCATGCAAGGGGCAGGACCTCGCAGCGGGCCGTCGCCTTTCCCATGCCCGGGTGTACCGCCCGGGTGGACGCGGAGGTGCCGGCAAAGTGTGCGGCCCGAGCGCTCGTGTCCCTCGACCGGTCCGGTATCGAGCCAGGGTCCCGTGCGGTTCACGAACGGGGTCGGTCGTGCGCTTTCTGCAGGGGTCAACCCGCCTGTGTGGTTCATCCGCCACCCAAACAGCCCTTCATCGGGGGCGTCACGGAGAGGACGACCCCCCTTTTCCTTCTTGTAATCCCTTATCCTCCCAACTAAAGTTTGCATACTGTAACACCGATGAGCCATATACGCACTCGGGGTGTCGCTGAGTGCGTACGGTCCTCGGAGAGGGTTGAGAGAGAATATGAGCCTGTTCGATAAGCTCTTCGGCCGGTCCAAGCTGTCGAAGGAGATCTCCGCCTGCGAGTCGGCCCTGGAGAAGAGACCAAACGACCCGGTCATCCTCAAGAAGCTGGGGGATCTCTACCTCAAGGCCGAAGACATGAAGAACGCATCCGAGGTGTACGTGCGCCTGGGGGAAGTCTACACCACCAGGGGGTTCTACCCCAAGGCGGTGGCCCTGTACAAGCAGGCCATCAAGATCAACGCCTCGTGGGAAGAGCCGTACGTGAAGCTCGCCGAGCTCTACCAGATGCAGGGGTTCATCCGCGAGGCGGCCACCCAGTACATGAGGCTCTCCGAGATGCTCGCCAAGAGCGGGGACAGCCTGGAGGCCACCATGTACATGCAGAAGGCCGCGGAGCTGGACCCGGCCATAACCCAGGTCAGCAGGCAGGTCCACTCCTTCAAGGTCAAGGAAAAGGCCATGGTCGAGCCGGTGCCCGGCTCTTCCCCGAGACCACAGGTCGAGCGGACGGACTTCTATGACCTCACCAAGGAACTCGAGGGTCATTTCGACTCCGCCCTGGAAGCGGCAGCCCAAGATCATCCCACCGACGGCGGGGAGGTCGAGGACACCACGGGCGTCGAGTCGGTGTTCAAGGCCATCGAGGAGAACGCCGCCAGGGAAGGCAAGGACGACCCCCTGTTCCTGTACAACATGGGCCTCGCGTACAGGGAGACAGGCCTCCTCGAGGATGCGGCGGACTCGTTCAGGAAGGTGCTGCTCTTGGGGGAGAAGCTCCTGGACGCACACATCATGCTCGGCATCACCTACAGGGAGTTGGGGCTCTTCAGCGAATCGCTGGATACGCTCAAGCAAAGCCTCGCCCTCGAAGAGGCCTCCCAGGAGATGAAGATGGGGATCCTCTACGAGATCGCACAGACATACAAGGCCATGGGCGACAACGAAAACGCTCTGTCCATATTCCGCGAGATCCAGAAGGATCATCGGGATTTCAAGGACGTGGAGCTCGAGATCATCAGGCTGGCCGGGGGAGGATGACATGGCGGTGATCAACTATTCCAAGAAGGAGATCTCTGCGAAGATCGTTTATTACGGACCCTCCCTGTGTGGAAAGACCACCAACATCCAGTCGATCTACACGAGCATCAAGCCCGAGCAGAAGGGGAAGCTCGTCTCGCTGGCCACCGAGGCGGACCGCACCCTGTTCTTCGACTTCCTTCCCATAGAGATCGCGAACATCCGGGGATTCAAGACGAGACTCCACTTCTACACGGTCCCCGGCCAGGTCTACTACAACTCCACGCGGAGGGCGGTCCTGACGGGCGTGGACGGCATCGTCTTCGTCGCCGACTCCCAGCGGGACAAGATGGAGGAGAACGTCGAGAGCCTCAACAACCTGGAGGAGAACCTCAACTACTACGGCAAGAGCATCAAGACCCTGCCCATGGTGTTCCAGTACAACAAGAGAGACCTCCCCGACGTCTCGTCGGTCGCCGAGCTCGAGCAGATCCTCAACCCCTACGGGTACCCCTTCTTCGAGGCGGTCGCGACGACAGGCGAGGGGGTCCTCGAGACCCTCACGAGGATAACCAAGCTGGTGCTGCAGCACATCGAGATGGGGACGAGCGGGAAGCAGCAGAGGCCTTCGTCCGTGCCCTTCGGGACGGCCCCACGGGGCATCCCCGAGCCCCCCGACGTCTTCCAGCAGAGACCCGCGCCTGCCGGGCCGGGTCCTGTCGAGCCCCCGCGGCCTCGCGACCTCGCTGGTCCTGAACCGTTCGAGCCCGGCCGTGCATTCCAGGCCGAGAAGCCTTCCCGCCCGCTTGCTCTGGGACCGGAGGACGGCTCGATCGCAGCTCGCACGACCCAGGAGACAAGCGCGGCTGTGCGGCCCGTCGGCCAGGCCACCCCCTCAGACCTCCTCTCGGAGGCGGGGCCTTCTGCAACCTACGGAGAACTTGCCGAGCCCGCCGGTGTCGAGCGGTCAGGGTACCCTCGCGAGACAGGCGGGCTGGAACCCGGTCTCGCCGCGAAACCGCTCGAGACCTTCCAGGACGACACCGCCCGCGTCATGGAACAGGCGCTCGGCAGGATCCAGATCGTGGGCACGGAAAATGCAGAGATTCTGTCCGCCAACGCGCTCTGCATACCGATCAAGGTGAAGATAGAGGGGGATCAGAAGGTGTACAGGCTGGATTTGGCCATCAAGATAGACGGCCTCAAGCCGTAGGGAGGCAGATTGCAGGCGGATCGCTTCCTGACCGGCTTCACCCCGGACGTGACGATCCTCGGCACGGGCCTGTCATGGCCCGTGGTGAACGCCGTCCTGGGAAACTGTTACCTTTTCGTGATCGTCGTGTCCCTTTTGTGCTTTGTGATCGTGGGTGTCTTCTGCCTGGTCAAGTACGCCCCCCTCATGCTCCACGACATCAAAAACATCACCAACAACGAACTCCCACAGGCCGGGCTCGTCGCCTGGATGTGCCTCGTCTTCGCCCTCCCCCTGTTCTTCGACGTGGGCGCAGGCATACTCGTGGCCTGGTGGTTCCTCGTTCTGTGGAACTACCTGTTGGCATCCGAGAAGCGCATCGTGTATGCATTCATCTTCGTCGTGCTCATATCGGGGTGGCTCACCCACGTGGCGGCGGGCTTCATAACGTACCCCGAGACACAGCTCAGCAGGGAGATGTTCTCGGTCCAGAACCGGAGCGCGACCCAGGCCGACCTCGACTCCCTCGCCTCGTGGTCGCGCCAGCACCCGGACGACGCCGAGCCCTTGAACGCGCTCGCGCTGCATGCCATCGCCAGGTCCGAATGGCAGGAGGGGATCAGGCTCCTTGAGGCCTGCATAGACCTGGAGCCCGCGAACCCCCGCTATTACAACCATCTCGCCGTCGCCCTCATGGGAACCGGCAGGACCAAGGAAGCCCTCAAGGCGCTCGACTACGCCGCCAAACTGAAGCCGGACTCCGTGATCTATTACTACAACATGAGCAGGATCTACCAGTCCACCTACAACTTCTACGAGAGCGAAAGCGCGATCGCACAGGCGAGCGGGATAGACTCCAGGCTCGTCAGGCAGCTCCTTGACACAGAGAACAAGGTAGGCAGGACCCGTCTCATCCTCGAGAAGACCCCGGTCTCGAGGTACCTCGCCCGGCAGATGAGGCCTTCCCCTGTCCTCGGGGAGGCCGCGGACGCCTTGTGGCACTGGGTCTTCGGGCTGATACCGAGACGCGCCTCGGCCTTCTTGGGAGCGGGGTTCTTCGTCACCCTCCTCCTCATGAGCTTCATTCCCAGGGACAAGTTCTCGAAGCAATGCGCCCGGTGCGGGAAGGTGTACTACTCCGGCACGTTCACGAAATCCGGCAGCCCGATGTGCCTGCAATGCTCGTGGCTCGACTCGAAGGCCAAGAAGCAGGAAGTGACGATCGTCCAGCACAAGTCGGAGGACATCAGGAGTTTCAAGGCCCAGAGCTTCCGGAAACTCCTCAGGCTCGACATGGTCCTGCCGGGGCTGGGCTGCTTCATGGCCCACCGCACGGGCACGGCCCTCATCAGGCTCGTCGTCCTGTGCGCATGCCTCGCGGCGCTCGCCATGGGCAGCGGCGTCATCGTATCCTTCGTGCCGGTCCACGTAAACGCCGGGCTTGCGATTCGAACGGCTGCCGTAGTCGTCTGGGCGTCACTCCTGCTGAGGGTGTACAGGCGCCCTCCCCTCAGGTTCGGAGGCTGACATGGCGCTTCTGGGCACACTCAAGGGTTTCGGTGTCACGGAGATCTTCCAGCTGATCTCCCAGCAGATGAAGACGGGGTCTCTCGTGCTCACCTCGACGAAGGCCACGGTCACCATCAACTTCGAGAACGGGGTCATCGTCGGTCTGAGTTCGAACACATGGGAACGAGACCCCATGGCCGACGTGCTCATGAAGGCGGGGTTCCTCCAGGAGAAGGACTTCAAGGCCGCCCTGGAGAGCGCCAAGAAGAACTCCCAGCCCTGGTACGAGATCCTCGTATCCAAGGGCCAGCTCAAACGGGTGTTCGTGGAGAGGGCGTCGAACACCGTCATCAGGCAGACGCTGCTGGAGATATTCCAGTGGCCCGAGGGGGGCTACCGGTTCGAGGACTGGGAAGGCGAACACGAGAGCATGCTCACCTGCCACATACCCACCGAGAGCGCCATCCTCGATACCCTCCGCATCATCGACGAGTGGACCATCAAGCAGAAGATCCCGCCGGTCGACTACTGCCCGGTGACCGTGATCCCCATCACGGAGGAGATCGTCAAGCACCACGAGCTCTCGGAGGTCGACCTCCACATCTACGACCTGATCGACGACAAGAGGACGGTCGAGAGGATCGTGCGCGAATCCCTCGAACCGCCGTTCGAGGCCCTCAGCTCGCTCGTGAGGCTCATGGACCTGGGCCTCGTGGAGGTGTTCCCCCAGGGCGCATCGGATGTCAGGGACTCGACCATCGCCCGCGGGAAGACCATCGCGGGCCTGAAGAAGGCGGCCCTCTACGGCGCGTTCGTCCTGTGCTTGGCCGCACTCGCCTTTTCGGGACAGTCGAGGCTGCTGCACCAGGACCTGGTGCCGAAGGTGATCGTCTCGCACCTCGAATACCAGCACAAGCTCGCCGCGACGTTCAGCGCGCCCGGGCCAGGGCCTTCAGGGACAGATACAGGTAGTGGTGGCCGTTGAGGCGCACCTTCACCGGCGTGAACGCAACGTCGAGAAACCTGCCCCGCTCGTAGAGATCCTCCTTGAACGGCGTCTTCAGCGTGTGGAAGAGCCGGTTGGAGTGCCTGAGAACGAGCTTCGCCAGGCCGTCTTTCGCGACCCTCGCATCCACCACCTCCATGGCGGGGATGAGGAACACCGGTTCGGGATTCCCCTCGCCGTATGGGGCGAGGAGTTCCAGCTCGTCCATGAACGCGGGCGTGAGGTCGAAGGGAGAGATCTTGAGGTCCACCTCGTAGGGGCCGTCCTGCCCCCACTCCACCCCTTCGAGCGCCTCCCCCAGCGCGGAGGCGAGATCCGGTATCTTCGGCGCGTCCAGCGTGAACCCCACCGCCATCCTGTGGCCGCCGAAGGTGTTCAGCAGCGATGATACCGAGCCCAGGGCGCGGTGCAGGTCCACCCCCGCGACCGACCTCCCGGACCCCGTGCCCTGTGCGCCAGACACCGAGATGACGATCGCGGGCCTCGACAGGATTGCGGCCAGGCGCGATGCGACGATCCCGAGCACACCCACGTGCCAGCCCTCGCCCCACACGAGGGCCACCCGGGGGTGCGGCGGGTTGTCCCTCAGCATGTTCAGGGCGTCCTCGAGGACCTTCTGCTCGTGGGCCTGCCTGGACCTGTTGAGGGAATCGAGCTCCAGGGCGAGCCGCCGGGCCACGCCGGCGTCATCGGTGGTGAGGAGGTCGAACGCCTTGCGGGCGTCGGCTATCCTGCCCGCGGCATTGATCCTCGGCCCGATGACGAAACCCAAATCCCGCGTCAAGAGCCCCTTTCTCAGCCCGGCCACCTCGGCGAGCGCCGAGATGCCCGCCCGCGAACGAGAGTTGATGACCGTGAGGCCCTCTTTCACGAGTATGCGGTTGACACCGGAAAGCGACACGGCGTCCGCGACCGTGGCCATGGCCACGATGTCGAGTTCCTCCTTGAGGTTGGGCAGGGCCGTGTGACCCCGCTCCCTCAGCGCCTTCCTCAAGGCTATGATGAGGTGGAAGACCACGCCCGCACCGCAGAGATCCTCGCCGAAGAACAGGCAGTCGTTCTGCTTCGGGTTGATCACCGCGCACGCATCGGGAACATCCCCGTCCGGCTCGTGGTGGTCGGTCACGATCACGTCCATCCCGAGGAAACGGGCGTAGGCGACTTCCTCGCGGGAGCAGACGCCGCAGTCGGCGGTGATCAGGAGCGACACCCCCCGCGCGGCGAGTTCGTCGATCCCCCTCCTGTTGAGTCCGTAGCCGTCGCTCGACCTGTCGGGGATGAAGACCATCGGCGGCTTCGCCCCGACACCCACGAGAAACCTGTGGATGAGAACGGCGGAGCTCACCCCGTCAACGTCGTAGTCCGTGAACACGCCGATGGTCTCGTCGCGCTCGAGCGCGCGGACGATGCGGTCGCACGCCTCGGCCACCCCTTTCATGTCCACCGGGTCCCTGAGCTGGCCCAGGTTCGGCGTGAGAAAACCCATGACCTGGTCTGGATCGACCATGCCCCGTATCTTCATGAGGGAACGGAAGGCCGCCGTGAAGTTCAGGGACTTCAGGGCCTCCTCGTCAACGCCCCCGCGGATCACCCACGATCGGGCAACGCGTACCATGCCCCCTGTGTATCCCCAGGCACCCCCCAAGTCAAGGGGGCTCGACCCGGGGCCACCCTATGGATTCACGGCATCGCGGGAGCACCCGCGGGCCTCGTCACTCGATGCACCCGAGGAGCGCCTCCCTGGTCCTGGGCATGTCGCAAAGCGCCACCTCCATGGTCACGGTGGAGTCGTACCCCGAGGCGACGAGGGCCGCCATGATGGTGCGGTAATCCACCATGCCGTCTCCCAGGGCCAGGTGGAGGTCGTCCTTCACGCTGGTCCCGCCGTGGTTGTCATGCACGTGCACGTGGGCTATCCTCTCCCTGCACCGCTCGATGAAACCGAACGAGGTGTTCGTCCTGCTCAAGAGCTGGGCGTGCCCGATGTCGAGCGTCATCATGAGCCCCGGGATGGCCCTGAAGGCGGGTTCGAAGCTGTCCACCCGCTCGCTCAGGTTCTCTATGCAGATGACCACCCCCTTGCCCTGCGCGTGCTCGACGATCTCCGCAAGGATCTCGAGCTTCCTGGACACCAGATCGACGCCCGCGAAGCGGCCGTCGATCCAGAAGTGCACGGTCGCCTTGTGGATGCCCAGGCCCGGGCACAGGTCTATGAGCGACTTGATCCTCGGCAGGAAGCCCGCCCTCAGGACACCGGCGTCGAACGGGTTGTCCTCGTTGGGGAAGTGCGCGAGGAGATCGATGCCGTACTCGCTCCTGAGCTCGAGGAGCCGCGGTGTGTGGGACGTGACGAGGCCCGGGTCCTCGAGGGATACCTCCACGAACGGGTATCCCATTGCGGCGACCTCCCATGCCCCCTCGAGGGTGTGCGCCCTGCCGCCGATGGTGATCACGGGTTGCCCATCCTTTCGCTCCATGCCGATCCCGCAGGATTCTCTCTCCTCTCCAGGCCGCCTACCGGGCGGATGCCCGCCAAGTCAGGCGCAGTGAGCACCTTACCGGTCACGCCCCGGGGTCAAACGCGCCCGGCCGCTCGATGACACCCGCGAACAACACGTCGCCGTCCTCGTCGGAGAACACGGCGAGCTGCCCCGGCGCGACGATGCCCCCGAACTCCACCCATGCGCCGCCCCCCCTGAGCGGGTGCACGACTGCCGGCTGGGCCTCCTGGCGGTAGCGGACCCTCGCCAGCGCGGCGATCGGCCCGTCGAGCGAGCCCGCCTTCATGAAGTTCAGCTCGTGGATAAAGAACCCGGGGTGCACCCACTCGGCCTCGTCTCCCACGACCACCGTGTTCGTTCCCGCGTCCACGGAGAGCACGTACGTCCTCGACCCCCTTGCCAGCCCGAGCCCTTTTCGCTGTCCCACGGTGTAGTGCGTCACCCCCCTGTGATACCCGAGCACGACCCCCCTCACGTCGCGGATGGGTCCGGGTCTCGCATCCACCCCCGTGCGCCTGTGCACGAACCCCGCGTACCCCCTCCTGGATGCGAAGCACACGTCTCTCGACCTCAACCGACCGGGGTCAGCGATCCCCGAACGCCGGGCGATCCTGAGGGCGTCCTTCTTCGGCACATTCGCAAGGGGGAACACGGCGCGGCCGAGCGCCTCCTGGGAGAGCATGGCGAGAAAGTACTCCTGGGACTTCGTCTCGGCGGCACGCGAGACGAAGAACCTGCCCAGGCCTGTCTTGCGGGAGGCGTAATGCCCCGTCGCCAGGGCGTCTGCCCCCTCCGAGAGCGCGAGCCTCAAGAGCAGGCCGAACTTTATCTCCCTGTTGCACTCGACGCACGGGTTCGGGGTCCTCCCGGAAAGGTACTCCCTGCAGAAGTAATCCTTGACCTGTTCGAACGCCCCGCGCGCATCCACCACGCGATGGCCTACGCCCAGGCGCCGGCACAAGGCCCGCGCCGCCTCGACGTTTGCGGGCGGCGGGACGTCGCCGTCCAAGAGGAGCGTCAGGCCGAAGATGCGCTCGCCGGACTCGTGGAGGAGCACCGCCGCGGCCGTCGAATCCGCCCCCCCCGACAGGGCGACGGCGATCATGGCATGTCACCGCCGGTGGTGGCGCGTTCGCTCACCTCGAGGTTCAGCCCCCTCACCCTCGTCACCACGACCCTGTCGTCCGGCCTCAGCGACGCCGGTCCCACTGCATCCCAGTACTCACCGTGGCAGAAGACCTTCCCGGTCCCGTCCGCGTTCCACACGGCCACGCGTGCGGTCTCCCCGACGAGGCTCTCGACCCCGCTGCGCGGGGCTGACCTGTGCGCCTTCACCACGAGGAAGACCGTCAGCGCGATGAACGCCGCGAACACGACCGTCACGGGAAGGATGACGCCGAACGAGACCTGGGCGGAGATCTGTGGGTCCCTGAAGAGCAGCAGGGCGCCGAGCACCATCGACACGATGCCCCCCACCGTCAGGAGGCCGTAGCTCGGCACCTTGATCTCCGCGATGAACATCACCGCTGCGAGCAGGATGAGACCGAAGCCATCGTAGTTCACGGGCAGGGACTGGAAGGCGAAGAAGGCGAGGATCAGGCAGATCCCGCCGACCACGCCCGGCAGCACGGCCCCCGGGCTCGAGAACTCGAAGTAGATCCCTGCGAGCCCGATGAGCATGAGGATGTAGGCCACGTTGGGGTTCGCTATCGCCGCGAGAAAGCGCTCCCTGAAACCCATCGGCCGCTCGACGAGCACCGCGTCCTTCGTCTTCAGGGTGAAGACCGAGGAGTTCTTCTTGATCTTCCTGCCGTCCAGCTTGGCGAGGAGGTCCTGCATGTCTTCGGCAACGATGTCGACCACTCCCTTCTCGAGGGCCTCGCGTGCGGGCGTCGAGACGCTCTTTCGCACGATATCCTCGGCCCACCCCTCGTCCCTGCCCCTCTCCCTGGCTATGCTGCGGGCGTAGGCGACGGCGTCGTTCGTGACCTTCTCGGTCATGGTCTTTCCCTCGCCATCGCCGCCGCCGTCACCTCCCCCCACGCTCACCGGGTGCGCCGCCCCTATGTTCGTGCCCGGCGCCATGGCCGCCACGTCAGAGGCCAGGGTGATGAGCGCCCCCGCGGAAGCCGCGCGGGCGCCCTTGGGGTACACGTACACGATCACCGGCACTCTCGCCCCCATCATCTTCTGGATGATCGTCCGCATCGCGTCGTCGAGACCGCCGGGGGTGTCGAGCCGTATGATCACCGCGGCCCTGTTCGTCTCGATGGCCTCGTCGATGCCCGACACCAGGTACTGCGCCACGGGGGGGGTGATGGCGTCCTTGACGTCGAGGACCATCACCTCCGCCGCAAGGGAGAGGCTCGGCGCGAGGAGGGCTACGACCGCCCAGGCGAACCACGCTGCACGCGCTTCAATCCCAGCACGTACATGACCTTCTTCATGTCTTCCCATACGTCCTTCTTTCTCGCCTCGTTCTGGAGGAGGTAGCTTGGGTGGTAGGTCGGCATCAGCGGGATATCCCCGTACCTGCGGAAGGTCCCCCTGAGCCTGCCGATGGGGGTGGTCTCGTCCAGGAGGGCGTGGGAGGCCACCCTGCCCAGGGCCACGATGACCTGCGGGCCGACCAGCCGGATCTGGTCTTCCAGGTAACCCATGCATGCGCGGATCTCGTCCGGTTCGGGATCCCTGTTGCCGGGCGGGCGGCACTTGACCACGTTCGCGATGTAGACGTCCTTCCGGTCGAGCCCCATGGCCGCTATGATCCTGGTGAGGAGTTCACCGGCAGGGCCCACGAAAGGCCTGCCCGTGTCGTCCTCGACCGCACCAGGCCCTTCCCCTATGAACATGAGCCGGGCCCTCGGGTCCCCCTCGCCGAAGACCGTGTTCTTCCTCGTCGCCGCCAACCGGCAGGCCCTGCAGGTGCGCACCCGGAGCTCGAGGCTCTCAAGGTCGAGCCCGGCGGCCGGGTGTTCCGAGGAAGGGTCTCCGCTGTTTTGCGGCAGTACGAGGAAGGGCCCGCCCCATCTCAGTTCGTCCATGAGGAGCTGAACGATGTGTTCCCTCACAGCCTCTCTTTCACGAGATCGAGTATCCTGTGGGCAAGGAGGTCCTTTCCCATGTTCTCGAAGTCGTACATCACGCCTTCGGGAGAGAGGATGACCCCGCTGTTGGTGTCCGAGGCGAACCCGCTGTCCGCGTCCCCGACACGGTTCGCCACGATCATGTCGAGGCCCTTCCTCACCATCTTGTCCTGTGCGTAGGTCTTGAGGTTGTCGGTCTCCGCCGCGAACCCCACGAATACCTTTGACTCCTTGAAGGGTCTTATGGTGGCGAGGATGTCCGGGGTCGAGGTGAGCTCGATGTGGGCCGTCTTCTCCCCCTTCTTGATCTTCCTGGTCGAGTAGGTGTGCGGAGTGTAGTCGGCGACGGCGGCAGCCATGATGAGCACATCCACCTCGCCGAGACAGTCCTTGACCGCGTCCAGCATCTCGCGCGCCGATCTCACGCTGGTGATTTCCGCCCACGGGGCGTAGTCCACGGCCACGGGGCCGCTTACCACCTTGACGCGCGCGCCCCTGATGCACGCCGCCTCCACCAGGGCGGCGCCCATCTTCCCGGTCGAGCGGTTCGTGATGAATCTCACCGGATCGATGTCCTCGCAGGTGGGGCCGGAGGTGATCAGCACCCTGATGCCCGAGAGGTCGTGTTCGCTCATGAGCATCCTCACCTCCTGGACTATCCGTCCGGGCTCCGGCAGCCTCCCCGCGCCTTCCCAGCCGCACGCGAGCTCGCCCGTCGTCGGCTCGAGGACGTGGAAACCCCTCTGCTTCAGCCTATCCAGGTTTTCCTGGGTGACCCTGTTCTGGAGCATGTTCACGTTCATGGACGGGCACACGAGCACGGGCGCCCTGGTCGCGAGGATCGAGCATGACAGCAAATCGTCCGCCATGCCGCATGCGAGCTTCGCTATGAAGTCCGCCGTCGCCGGCGCGACGAGGAAGAGGTCGGCCCTGTCGGCCAGCGATATGTGGTCGATCTCGAAGCTCGAACCCATGGTCTCCGGGAACATCTCCACGTGGACCTCGTTTCCCGTGAGGGTTCTCATCACGAGGGGCGTGACGAAGTGGAGCGCGGCGTGGGTCATCACGGCGTGCACGTCCACGCCGAGGGCCTTCAGGCCCCTCGCCACAAGCGGGGCCTTGTACGCGGCTATCCCGCCGGTGACGCCGTAGACGACCGTCTTGCCTTCTAGATCTTCTCCTGCGGTATGACCCATATCTCCACCCGCGTCGACAAGGGATCCTCGGTCACGAGGATGGTGGCGAACCTGTCCGGCTTCTTGAAGAAGAGCTTGGTGGAACCCTGGAACTTGTACTGGTTGAGGGAGACCCAGCCGTCCTGGTTCATGGAGGTGAGGAAGAACTGGGCGAGGGACTCGGCCTGGACCCTTCCTGAGACGACGAGCCTTCCGAACCCGTTCGAGATGAAGCAGTCCTTGTTGACCCGCTGGAGCTCGCCGGGAACGAGGACGTCGGAAAAGTCGAGGAACCGCGGCGCCGGCCTGGCCTCTTCGCCCGCCGGCTTTTCCGCGCCCAGCCCCATGGACTTCATCTGGGCGCACCCGGAAAGCAGGAGTATCACCGCAACGATCGCCGGTAGTGTTCTGCGCATCTTCAACCTCCCACCAGGAATGGATTGTACCTTCGTTCGGCGCCGAGCGTGGTGGCGGGACCGTGACCGGGCAGCACCCTCACGTCGTCGCCCAGAGGCAAAAGCCGCCTCTTGATGGAGTCGAGCAGCGTCCGGTAGTCGCCCCCCGGCAGGTCGGTCCTGCCGATGGATCCGGCGAACAGCGTGTCACCCGCAAAGCACGTCTTCCCGTCGGCGGTGACCAGGGATATGCCGCCGGGCGAGTGTCCCGGCGTCTCTATGACCCTGAGTCCCAGGGAATTGCCGAGGGATATCTCGTCGCCCTCGGCCACGAAGCTGTCAGGGTCGCCCGGCTGCTCGACGCGGATGCCGAAGAGCCTCCCCATGCGAGAGGCGGCCTGGTAGAGGGGCAGCTCCAGCCTGTGGAGCATCACCGGTGCGCCGGTTTCGGCCTTGATCTCGCGGACGGCCCCTATGTGGTCCACGTGTGCATGCGTCATGATCACCGCGGCCACCTCCATGCCGGCGGCCTCCACCTGCTTCATGATCTTCCCGGCTTCCCCGCCCGGGTCGATGATGAAGCATCTCCCCACGTGCTCATCCCCCAGGATGAAGCAGTTGGTCATGAAGTCGGTGACCACTACCGTCTTGAGAAACATTCTCGCCTTTTCCTCCTTCGCACAGCCCGCGAGGCACTCCCGAGCGGGCCCGGCTTCACCATAGTATACCGCCTTGATCAGGTCAACAGCGAGGGCTTTCTCCGCGCCGGGAGATGATTACAGAATTGTAAAGTTTGCGGTGCGACCTGCCGATCACTACATCACCCATGGCACACATACTCATAGTCGAAGACGACATCAACCTGGGGCAGGTCATCTTCCAGGAGCTGAAGCGTCACAACCACGAGGTCGAGCTGGTCGAAAACGCTGAAGCCGCCCTGGTGAGGGTGAACAAGTACATCTACGACCTCATGATCACCGACCTGAAGCTCCCCGGCATAGACGGCATCGAGCTGCTCAAGAAGGTGAAAGCCACGAACCAGGGCACCATCGTGCTCGTCATGACCGGGTACGCCTCGGTGGACACGGCGGTGGTGGCCATGAAGCACGGGGCGCAGGATTTCATCCAGAAGCCCTTCGGGCTCAGCGAGCTCGTGCAGAAGATCGACGACGCCCTCTCGATCAAGCGCATGCGGAACGAGATCGACTACCTGCGCCACGCCCAGGAAGACATTATCTATCGCACCAGCGACATCGTGGGTGTGAGCTCGGCGCTCAAGAAGGTCCTCAAGATGGCGGAGAAGGTGGCGAAGGCGGACTCCACCCTCCTCATCACGGGCGAGACCGGGGTCGGGAAGGGCCTCATCGCCGGCGCCATCCACCACAATTCGTCACGCGCTTCCAACAACTTCGTCCAGGTCAACTGCGCGGCGCTCCCGCACAACATCCTCGAGAGCGAGCTCTTCGGGCACGAGAAGGGCGCTTTCACCGGCGCCGTCCGCACGAGGGTGGGCAGGGTCGAGCAGGCGAACATGGGCACCATCTTCCTCGACGAGATCGGGGACATGGACATCGGCCTGCAGGCGAAGATCCTCAGGGTCCTGGAGGACAGGGAGTTCGAGCGCGTCGGGGGCGAAAAGACGATCAAGGTCGATGTCAGGGTGATCGCCGCGACGAACCAGGATCTCTTCTCGCTGGTCAAGCAGGGCAGGTTCCGCGAGGACCTCTACTACCGCATCAACGTGGTCAACATCCACATCCCGCCCATCCGCCAGCGCAAGGAAGACATCGAGCCTCTGGCCAACTACTTCGCGAGGAAGTACTGCAGGGAGTTCAACAAGCCCCGGATGGAGATCGCCCCGGACGCACTCAGGGCCCTCATCGAGTACGACTGGCCGGGCAACGTCCGGGAGATCAGGAACTGCATAGAGCGGGCGGTCCTGCTCGCCGAGGGCGACCTCATCAGGCTGCAGGACATCTCCATCCTGAGACCGAACAACGCCGTTGCCATATCCGCGAACGAGACACCCTCCGCCCAGAACCAGAAGAACCTGTCGACCCTCGCGCTCACCGAGAGGGAAATGATCCTGGATGCGCTGCGCAAGAACGACTGGGTGCAGAAGGACGCTGCCGCCATGCTCGGCATCAGCAAGAGGGTGATCCACTACAAGATCAAGAAGTACGGGATCACGCACCCGCGCTGGATCAAGAACCGATGACGTCCACGCGAGCCGTGGGGCCGCTCGCGAGGCCGCCCCTGCCCGTCACCCGGCCGGTTCAAGAGCCGATAACGTCCACGTAGAGCGAGACGATCTCAGGGTCCAGGCTCTTGCCCGACATGGTGCAGAGTTCCCTGAGCGCTTCCTTGAAGGGTATCTTCGGCCGGTGAAGCCTCGGGGTTACCATGGCGTTGAAGGAATCGACGACGCGCATGGCCCGGGCCGAGAGCGGTATGTCCTCTCCCCTGAGCCCCCTGGGGTACCCGGTCCCGTCGAAGTTCTCGTGGTGGCTGGAGAGGAGGTCGCCGTCGAGGTCGAGAACCGCCACGTCCTTGAGGATGCGGGTCGTGATCACGGGGTGCATCGTGATCTTCTTCCTGTCGAAGGGCGTGAGCTCCCCCTTGGTGAACAGGGTGGTCGGTATACCGAGGTAACCGATGTTCGCCACCAGGGACGAGGTCGCCCATTGGGATGCGATCACGTCCCCCACCCCCATCTCGCGTGCCAGGGCGTAGACCTCGTCGGAGATCTTGAGGGAATACCCCATGGGACAGCCGGCTCTCAAGTCGCTCAGGAGGGAGGCCGTGCTGAGAACCCCATAGTACCAGTCGGAGACATCGGTGTTCATGCCCAGCACGAACGCCCATGCAGGGGCTATGCACGTGGCCACCCAGTCGCATATCTCCTGGGAGAGCCCGGCATGCTGGATGTAGCCGAGCTCGTTGCCTTCCCAGGTGATGAGCTTCCCGGGCGGTTCGTACCTGAGGCAGACATCGTCCGCCTGGCACTGGATCTTGACGAGGTCCAGCAGTTCGTCCAGCGCCGTCGAGCAGGGCCCTGCGTGAAGGATCCGCTTCAACCTGAGTTCCAGGGAGCTGTTCACGTGCCTGACCATCTCGGTCTGTGCATAGGTCGCTATGTGGAGGCCCTTCTTCCTGGCGTGCGAGAGCACCTGGTGCGCCACGTGGATGATCCCCTTGGCGTCCTGGGCGTCGTCAGGCATGGTGGCGACCGCAATGGTCATCGTGTCCGCGAGATCGGCCCCGAGCCTCAGAGAGGCCTTGTGCAGGGCCGTGACGGCCTCGGTGGGGCTGCACCCGGGTAAGATCACGAAGAAGCTCAGTTCCTCGTAGCGCAGGACCTTGTCGTAGCAGCGAAGCCCCTCCTGTATCCTCTTGGCGAGGTTCTTTATCGTCCTTATGCCCTCGGGTATGTGCTGATAGAGACCGAAACGCTCCGGGTCGTCTATCTCTATCAGGGCGACGGCCAGCGGGAAGCCCATGCGCCTCGCCAGCTCCTCGTACTGGTGGAGTACATCGAGAAGGACATGGCGCTGGGGTACATCGAGCCTGACGTCGAGCACCTCGTCGTACTCCCTCTCGGAAGAGAGTACCTCCCGTATGACCCTCTCGGAGCTCAACAGCAGGTGCTTGGTCAGGATGAGATCCTCAAACGTGAACGCTTCGGATCCCTTCCTGAACAGCTCGAGGCACCCCACGACCTTCGTGTCCTTGTAGATGGGGAGCCCCATCACCGAGGTGCAATGGATGGGCAGGTCACGGGGGTCTACGCCGCACGAGGACACGTCTTTGATCAAGAGAGGCTTTGCCACCTCGCGTATCATGCAGGTGAATATGTCCCCCGACTCTATGCTGTCGGGGATCTCTCCCTGGAGCCCCCTGCAGAACCAGACGTTCTGGGGCTCCCACATGTACACGAAGGCCACGTCGTAGGGTGTTATGCGGTCCAGGAAGTTCAAGAACAAATCCGAGATCTTCTCGATCCTCACGTCCACGTCGGACAGGAGGGAGACCTGGAAGAGCACCGGGATGACGTCCGCCTTGTTCCGTATGAAATCCGGGGTGAGTTCGAGCGTCTTGTCTACGATATATTCGTTCAGTCGTTCAGGCCACATACAAGATCCCGCCCTCTCCCCACCTCAACGCAAGGCAAGACAAGCATCCGGGTCCCGGATTCATCTTGCGCGGTAACGCTGGGAAAACCAGTAAGACTCGAATTCCCTGCAGGCCCTCTTCAGCTCGGCAAGGGTCCTGATGCCCATCCGTTCAAGCTGTTCGAGTATTTCCCTTCTCGTGAGGTACATGTCCCGGACCCCCATGCGACTCCGCTGTATGACATGATGAGGTAGCAAACATGATGCCACGGATCCCCATGTTTCCAACGTGCTGTTATTCCATTGAATATCTGAGGAAAAGAGACATGAGGATCGATTCATCCGTAGATCTTTTGTTACTCACGAAAAGAAATATATTTCATACCCATACGCGGCTATACTGGCATATGGACATTTTCATCTTCCTGAGCCTTCTAGGACCTTTGCGGCTGACGTGTATCTTTAACCCCTTCAAGCCGTGTCCTTGGGGCCGGCAGCTCGAGCCTTCACGACCCCTTGCGGCCGACGAACCGACGCAACCCCGAGGCGCCGAGCATCCATGCGACCAGGAAGTACACGAACGCCCCGAGCAGGATGGAGACGGCCAGAACACCCGCCGCCTCCGCCCTGGGACCGCCGGACCACAGGTCGAGGAGCGCGAACGGCACGATGAGGGCGCCCATGGCGATGGAGGCCAGGACCATCTTGAAGACGTCCATGACGAAGCCCTTCGGCAGGCGCACCCCCAGCTTCGCGAGGTAACGGTGCTGCACGGCCAGCTGGGCGAACACCGAGAGGGTGCTCGCAAGCGCTATGCCGGAATGTTTCATGAGGGGCATCAATGCGAGGCAGAACGCGATGTTCACAACCAGTGTCACCCAGGATATGTTCACCGCGGCCTTGGCCTTCTGCATGGCATAGAGGGCCTGTGTCTGTATCCTCGTGATCCCCACGGCCCAGATGCCCGCCCCGTACATCACCAGGGCGTAAGAGGCCTGCCTCGCGTCGGCGTACGAGAACTCACCGCGCACGAACAACACCGCGAAGATGGGCTCGGAGAGGATGACAGCCCCCACCGTCGCCGGGATCGTGAACAGGAGCACCGCGAGCATACCCCTGCCCATGAGCCCGCAGAGCCGCTCCATCTCCATGCGGGCGGAGGCCGCGCTCATGGAAGGCAGCATCACGTTGCCAACCGCGAAGGCGAACACGCCGAGCGGGAGCTCGAGGATGCGGTTCGCGTAGTAGAGGTAAGAGACGCTTCCCCCGGGGAGCAGCGAGGCGAGCAGGGTGCCGGCGAGCACGTTGATCTGGTATATGGATGCCCCGACCGAGGCCACGCCGACGAGGCGGATCACCTTCCTCACCCGTTCGGACCGGAAATCGGGCGCCGGACCGATCGGTATCCCCCGCATCTTCAAGGGGGGTATCTGAACGAGGATCTGGGCCACCCCGCCGGCCACGACCCCCCACGCCAGGGCGTCCGCGGGTGAATCGATGAGGGGGATGTACACATGGAAGGCGACGGGCACGCCGACCATGAACACGTTCATCAGGATGGGCGCCGCAGCGGGCATGGCGAAGTGCCCCACCGAGTTCAGGACGCCCATGAGGAGGGCGGCGACGCCTATGAGGAGGATGTAAGGGAACATGATGCGCGTGAGGTGGACCGTGGTCTCGAACACCGGCTGGCCGATGAACCCCGGCGCGATGACCGAGACCAGAAGGGGCGCCGCCGCCACGCCGACCACGGAGACCACCCCGAGGACGAGGAACATGAGGGTGAAGACCTGGCGGGCCAGCACGAAGGCCGTGTCCGTCCCGTCGCGTTCCTTGAGCTCCTGGAAGACGGGGACGAACGCCACGCTGACCGCGCCCTCGGCCATGAAACGCCTGAGCAGGTTCGGCAACCTGAAAGCCACCACGAAGGCGTCGGCAAGGGGGCCGGCACCCAAGAGCCACGCCATGACCATGTCGCGGACGAAGCCGAGGACCCTGCTCGCCGCCGTGAGCGACCCGACCGTCAGGACGTCCTTCCTGAACCCCCCTCCCATGCGCGGCCGCCGTCCCCTGAGCCCGAGGCCGCCTCAGTCCTCGGTCACCGAGGCCCGCACCTGCACGGTCTTGACGCCCAGGTTCTCCCTGTCGGTCTCGATCTGCACCAGCCCCAGGAAGCTCCTGTCCGGGGATGGAGGCCTGAACGTCACCTGCACCGTCACGGTCTTTCCAGGGTCGACCCGCACGTCTGCGTTCGGCGACACATTCAGGGCATGCCCCGGGAACACGGAGACCTTCCTGATCGTTATCGCATCCTTCGTCTTGTTCGTGATCGTCAGGGGCTTGGAGTTCTCGCTCCCGACCCTTACCTTCCCGAAGGCGACCGGGTCCGGCCGAACGACCAGGATGTCCTTTACCGTGAACTGCAGGGTGATCCTCACGACGGGCTTGTCCGGGTCGTTGGTCTCCACCTCCACGGTCTTGTGGTACGGCTCGCGCGACCGCACGTACTTGGTGGGCACGGTGAGGACCACCTTCTGCGATGCGCCGGGGGCGATCACGGTCTTCTTGTCCTCGGTCTGCCGTCCGCCCGGGACGGCCACCGTGGCGCCTCAGCAAGGCCTCGGCTTGATCACGAGCGGTGCGTCGCCTTCGTTCGTGATCAAAAAACCGTGTGACGCGTCCTGCCCTTCCAGCACGGTGCCTATGTCGACCGTGACCTTGTCCACCTTGGCCCTGGGCTGGGCATGTCCGTCGGAATAGCAGGCGCCGAGGATGAGGGCGCACATGGCGACGACCCACGAGAAAGACATGCAGCCGTACTTTCTCATACCTTTCCCTCCTGTTTTTTGGCTATCACAGAAAAAGGGCTTTTTCCACACCCACCTGACCCGCACGCCTCGAACAGGTTGACTTTTGGTCACCCACGTCATACATCCAAGTCATGCGCGGCAAACTCGAACACCCAAGAGGACTCATCGAGCTCATATCCGTCGAGGTCGAGAGGATAGATCCCGAGTACAGCGAGCTGTGGCTGAGCTTCGAGTACACCTGCCCGGGGGGCCAGTACAAGTCGGCCATGGTACTGCCCATCGGCAACTCGAAGGACATGGTGAACTTCTTCTTCAAGGAGCTCATCGCCGAGGCGAAGCACCTCTCCGAGATCGAGAAGAACGACGCGTTGAGCGTCGGCCTCTTCGTCTCGAACAAGACCGACACCATGCTCACCATCAAGAATCTCTGCCAGAGGGTCATAGAAGTCCTCAACACCGACGAGGACCTGAGCGAGAACAGGGAGTTCATAGACCTGTGCACCTCCGGTTTCCACTTCAAGGACCCTTCGAAGAGCCTGAGTTCCATGGACTTCGACGACCGCTACCGGATATTCATGAGCAGGGCCACGGAGAAGATGTCGCAGGGATACTACACGATCGCGGCCGACGACCTGGAGAAGGCGAACATCCTCTGCTCGACGAGCCCCCTCATCCACAAGCTCCTTGGCGTCTGCCACCGGGAACTCGGCCACCTGGACCTGGCGATCGACATGTTCAACGAGGCGCTCGACCTCGGAGACCGCGAGAAGGAGACCTACCTCTACCTCTCGGAGATCTACTTCTTCCTGAACGAGATGGAGAACGCGAAGGATGTTCTCCTGGAGATGCTCGACGAGTATCCCGACGACGTGAGGGCCACCGTGGAGCTCGCGAACATCGAGTACCAGCTCGACAGGGACTACCTGCCCCTCCTCGACAAGGCCTTCTCCAAGGACCCGGACCTGACCAAGAACGTCATCATGCAGACCTTCGTCTTCAAGAAGGTCGGAGGCGGAAAGAAGAACCGCATACCGATCGAGGAGGCCTCGCGCCTGGTCGGTATCCCTGCGCACGCCATCAGGCAGCTCGCACAGTCGAACAGGATCCCGGTCAGGGCCTTCCCGGACAACGACGAGCTCGTGCTCGACGAGAACGAGCTCAAGGCCTGGGCCCAGGTATACAGGAGATACAATCTGCTCGCCGATGATCTCGAGAGAACTGAAACTCAGCAGGGGGGGGATACCCATCAGGGCATGGCTCTACTTTCCTGAGCCCAAGCCCACGAGACTCCTCGACGTCCTCCTCTTCTGCCACGGCATCCCCGGTTCGAAACCCGACCCCAAGGACAGGGGGTATCTGCCCCTGTTCGAGGAATTCACGGCCCGGGGGTATGCATGCGCCACCTTCAACTTCAGGGGGTGCGGCGTCTCGGGCGGGAACATAGACATGAGGGGCTGGCACGAAGACCTGGACGCGGTGCTCGACGCCGTCACTTCGTGCCCGGGCGTCGACCCTCACGCCGTGCACTGCATAGGGTTCTCGGCGGGGGGCGCGGTGGCCGCCAAGGAGGCGTCTTACCACCCGGAGGTCAAGAGCCTCCTCATGGTGGCATCGCCCGCGGACTTCTCCGAGATCCTCCCCAAAGACCCGGACGTGCTCAGGAGACACTTCCTCGGGCTCGGTCTCATACGGGACGAATCCTTCCCCGGAGACCTCGACGCCTGGTACAGGGGCTTTCTCGAGACGAACCCGGCCCGATGGCTGCCGTTCGTGCACCCGCGTCCGGTGGGCATCGTGCACGGAAGCGGAGACGAGACCGTGCCCGTTAGACACGGCCACCTGCTCTACGGCGCGGCCTGGGAACCCAAGAGGCTCTTCGTGCTCGAGCAGGCCGGGCACCAGCTGCGGAAGGACCCCAGGATCGTTGGGATCATCGCCGACTGGCTCAGGGAGGTGGCCTGAACACGCATGCCCGAGACACACAACCCCTACTTCCCCATCTTCGTGGACCTCAGGGGCAGGACCGTGGTCGTCGTGGGAGGCGGCGCGGTCGCGGCTCGAAAGGTGGAATCCCTGGCGAGGGCCGAGGCACGCGTGAGGGTGGTGGCCCCCTGGGTCTGCGACGAGATCGCATCCACCCCCGGCGTGGAGGTGTGCTGCCGGCCCTACGTCGAGGACGACCTCGAGGGTGCGTACCTCGTGGTGGCGGCCTCGAACGACCCCGAGGTGAACCAGGCGGTGAGCAAGGACGCGGCACGACGAGGGGTCTTGTGCAACGTGGTCGACACCCCGAGGCTGTGTTCCTTCATCGTCCCGTCGGTGGTGGAGAGGGGTCCCATCAAGGTGGCCATATCCACGGGCGGGCTCTCTCCCGCCCTGTCAAGGAGGTTGCGCCTGGTCGTGGGGTCAGCCATCGGAGACGAGTACGTGACGCTCGCCAAGGTCCTCGGTGCCATCCGCCCCATCGTCACGTCCCAGCCCGGGTCGCCTGACGACCACCGGAGGGTCTTCGAGGTGCTCATCGACTCGGAGCTCCTCGATGCCGTGCGCGCAGGGGACAGGGGCCGCGCGGAGCACATCCTCTCGGCGGCCCTGGGCAGGCCCATAGACCTGCGGGAGATCATGGGGTGATGCACGGACTGACCCTGACCCTCTACGCGCTCGCAGGCCTGGGTTTCGTGGTCCAGCTCATTGCCGGAAACACGAGGTTCTTGGGCGTCCTGAGGGTCCTCTACCTGCTCGCGGCCTCCACCCTCCTCTCCTCGTTCGTCGCGGCCTGGGTATCGTCGGGCCTTCCGAGCGCGGCCACGCCGCAACAGGCGCTCTCCATGCTCGTCCTCTTCAGTTCCCTGGCCCTCGTCCCGCTCGTGTTCAGAGAACGCACCGCGGCCCTGGCGGCCTTCTTCCTCCCCGCCGCGGCGATCGTCCTGGCGTTCTCGGCCCCGTTTTCCGGCCCTCCCGGACCGGTGGCCCTCGCCCCTCACAGGATGTGGTACGTGCTCCACACCGTGAGCGTGATCGCGGGCGAGGCCCTGCTCTTGGTGGCCTCCGTCTCATCGGGCGCCTACCTCCTCCACGAGCGCATGATCAGGCACGGGGACATCCACCTGAAGATCTCCAGGCTGCCGCCTTTGACAGTGCTGGACTGGATCACGGCCGTTTCCCTGGCATCGGGGTTCTGCGCGATCTCGGCGGGCATGATAACGGGGGGTCTCTGGGCGACGGCCACCCACGCAGGGCTGGCGGGTGTCGCGCCCAAGGCGGTCTCGGGAGGCATCATATGGTCGGTGTGCGCCCTGTGCGTTCACCAGAGGTTCGCCGTGGGGTGGAAGGGGAGACGGACCGCTATCATGGTCCTGTTCTGCCTGGCGCTCATGGCGGTGCTCTTCGTCGGCATGAACACCTTCTTCCCCTTCGCTCACGGGGTCCGGCTCATCTGATGGAACGTATCAGGTGCATCAGCGTCTCGCACAAGAGCGCCCCCGTGGACGTCAGGGAGCGCATCAGGATGGACGGCGAGTCCCTGAGGGAGGTCCTGGACCCTGACGCGGAGTGTTTCTGGCTGAACACCTGCAACCGTTCCGAGGTGTACTGGACCATCAGCGGGCCTGATGCCGTCTACGGGCTTCTGTGCCGGCTGTCGGGCTTCGACAGGGCCCGCATCGAGGCCATGAGCGTCTACCTCGAGGGCAGGCACGCGGTAAGCCACCTCTTCTCGGTCGCCTCGGGCCTCGATTCCATGGTACTCGGCGAGACACAGATCCTGGGCCAGGTCAAGGACGCCTACCGCGAGGCCCTGGCGGCCGGATCCACGCGAACCGTGCTGAACAAGGCTCTGCACAGGGCTTTCCGCGCGGCCAAGCGGGTGAGGACCGAGACCGGCATCGGCGCCTACCCCGTCTCCGTGGCCTCCCAGGCCGTGGAACTCGCCGAGCACGTCTTCGGCGACATAACGGGCAGCACCGTGCTCGTGGTGGGGGCGGGCGACATGGCCTCCATCGCGGCGAGGCGTCTCAGGGACCGGGGCGTGAGATCGCTGAGGATCGTCAACCGGACATACGAGACCG
>ERZ795060.1364-NODE-1364-length-28936-cov-5.183546_pt1 | contig 28936 bp, 28 predicted proteins | sample MGYA00375144_ERZ795060 | MGnify/ENA primary metagenome ERZ795060 (study PRJEB30189, sample SAMN05720157) | activated sludge metagenome | isolation source: anaerobic digester from wastewater treatment plant | place: Japan | collected 2015-05-15 ...
TCATCCTCAAGCCGCTCGACGGCATGGGCGGCATGGGCATCTTCCGCGTCGGCCCCGACGGGTTGAACCTGGGCAGCATCACCGAAACGCTGAACCGCCAGGGCACGGTGACGATCATGGTGCAACGCTTCCTGCCGCAGATCGCGCAGGGCGACAAACGCATCCTGGTGATCGCCGGCGAGCCGGTGCCCTACAGCCTGGCGCGCATTCCGCAAGGCAGCGAGATCCGCGGCAACCTGGCGGCCGGCGGCAAGGGCGTGGCGATGCCACTGAGCGCACGCGACCGCGAGATCGCCGTGGGCATCGCCGCCAAGCTGGCGCCGCGCGGGCTGCTGCTGATGGGCATCGACGTCATCGGCGACAGCCTCACCGAGATCAACGTCACCAGCCCGACCTGTTTTCAGGAGATCGCGCAGCAGACCGGCTTCGATGTCGCCGGCATGTTCGTCGATGCACTCGAGCGCGCAGTAGCGCGCTCGTGACCCCTTGCCTGCGCGCGCTGGCCAGGGGCGGCTAGAACCAGGCCGTCAGCATGAAGCCGACATAGCGGCGCCAGTAGCCTGTGCCGCCATTGCCGACGGCAAAGCTCGAACCCGAGCCGCCGGCATACAGCCGCCAGCGCAGGTCCTTGGACACGTCGTGCGCGATGCCGGCCTCCAGCAGGTTGGGGTTGCCGCTGCTGCGCTGGCCGTCGCCGTCGGTCTCACTCGACCAGCCCAGCGCCACGCGCGCGTAGGCGTCCCAGTCGTCGCGGTCGTACCAGACGCCGGCGAACACCCGGCCTTCCGCATAACGCCGCGGGTTCCAGTAGCCGGCCGGCGGCAGCGTGCCCGGCGGCGGCACCGCGGCAAAGCTCGCCGGGTCGGAGTCGCGAAAGGCCGCGCCCTCGACGCCGACCACCACCTTCGGGTTGAAGTGCAATGCGTAGTCGGCGTGGCCGTAGATGCGAGCGCGATCGTTGCCGTCTGAAAAGCCCAGGTGCGACAGCACGCCGCCGAAGCTCCAGCGCGGCGGCAGCCGGTACTCGGCGCCCAGCGATGCGGTGTTGGCGGTGATGCGGTTGGCGATGGCCTGCGGCGTCTCAATCACCTCGCGCCCGACATCGGCGGCGAGCTGCCACAGGTCCTGCGGCTGCCAGCGCACCCTGGCATTGCCGGTGATCGGCGTCCAGCCGTCGTAGTCGTTCCAGGCGATCGTGGCCGACGGCAGCAGCAACCCCGGCGGCGCCAGCCCCGGCGTGCCGATCAGGCCGCGCAGCGTGGCCTGCACCCGTTTGGCGTCGACATCACCCTGCGGCGATTCCAGCCTTGCGCCGCGCCAGCCGCCTTCGAGCCACAGCCCGGGCTGCAGCAGCGTGCCGGCGCCGGCCGTGGCCGACAGGATGTCCAGTTGGTCCTTGTCGGTGGAGTAGTCGATGCCGGCCCAGACGTAGGAACGCTGCTCGCGCTCGGCGCGCCAGTCGCGCAGGAACACCGCCGGCCAGTCGCTGCGTCCGGCCAGCAGCGGCACGGCGGCCGCGTCGTAGCCGGCCCAGCGCACGGCGCGCGCATGGTCCAGCCGCAAGTCAGCGTCGCTGCCGTCGTCCAGCGTGGCGTACAGCCGCACCGCCTCGTTGTGGCGGCCGGCGGCATTGAGGGTGCGCGCCAGGCCGGCCTGGGCGCGCTGGTCCTTCGGGTCTTCGGCCAGCAACGCGCGCCACGCGGCCTCGGCCTGCGCGTACTCGTCCAGCCACAGCAGCACGGTGGCGATGCGGCGCTGCAGATCCTTGTCCCCGGGCGTCAGCGCCAGCGCCTCGCGGTAGGCCTGCAGCGCGCAGGTGTTGTCGCCGGTGTGCACGCAGGCCTCGCCGCTGCCGCGCCACAGCTCGGCCTGCTGCTTGGCATCGCTCGTGAAACCGCGTGCCTGCTCGAACAGCGGCAGCGCGCCGGCCGCATCACCCGACCACAGCGTCTGCCAGGCCAGCGATGCGCTCACGTCCTTGGTGCGCCGCGGGTCCACCTCGATCACGCGGCGGTAGGCAGCGATCGCCTCTTTGTGGCGGTCGGCGTAGCCGTAAACGCGTGCGGCTTCGATCAGCAGGTCGGTGTTGGCAGGCTGTTCGCGCAGCAGCGTTTCGTAGATGGCCAGCGCCGGCGCGTACTGGCGCGCATCGACCTGGTCGCGTGCTTGTTGCAGCGTCTGCGCGTGCGCGACGCCGGCCGCCAGCAGTGCGGCCGCGGCCAGGGCACGCCAGCTCATGCGGCCGGCCCCGTGCGTTGCGTATTCCAGCGCACCGCTGCCGCCTGCGGCCGGCGCAGCAGCCAGCCCAGCGACAGCACGGTGGTCACCGACAGGAACATCCAGTAGATCAGCGGGTACCACACCGCATAGGCATAAAAACGCAGGATGCCGGGGTCGTAGCGCCGGTCGACCAGCGCGCCCACCAGCAACTGCAGCAGGCACAGCGTGCCGATGGTCATGCCCCACAGGTTGGGAATCGGCGAAGCGCCCACCGGCGGCACGCCGATCGACCACGACGCGATCCAGATCGTGGTGAGCACCACGAAGCACAGCGCCCACAGGATCGACAGCGCCGACTCGATGAACACCGGCCACATGCGCCGGTACTTCCAGTGCCGCATCACGTCGGCGTGCTTGTGGAACACCTGCATCAGCCCGCGCGCCCAGCGCAGCCGCTGGCTGAACAGGCCCTTAAACGACGTGGGCACCGTCATCCAGACGATGGCGCGCGCTTCGTAGCGCACGTCGTAGAAGCGCTTTTGCAGCTTCCAGGTCAGCTCGATGTCCTCGGTGGGCATGTTCGGCGAGAAGCCGCCGACGTCGAACACCGCGCTCTTGCGGAAGGCCGCGACCACGCCCGACACCGTGACGATGCGCCCCCAGATGCGCTGCGAGCGGCGCAGCAGGCTGACGATGGAGCTGAACTCGATCGCCTGCAGCCTTGCCAGGAAAGTCTCGAAGTTGCGCACCCGCGGGTTGCCGGTGACCGCGGCGACGCGCGCGCTCTTGAAGTGCGGCACGATGCGCCGCAGGATCATCGGGTCGGGCGCGGCGTCGGCGTCCAGCGTGAGGATGATCTCGCCATTGACCAGCGGCAGCGCGTCGTTCAGTGCCAGCGCCTTGCCTTCGTTGACCAGCTTGCGCACCAGGCGCACGCGCCCGCTGTCGAGGAAGGGCTCGACACGCCGCGCGGTGTCGTCGCTGGAGCCGTCGTCCACCACCACCACCTCGTAGTGCGGGTAGTCGATGCGGCAGGCGGCGCGCAAGGTGTCGGCGATGACTTCGGCTTCGTTGTGCGCCGGGATCAGCACCGTGGCCAACGGCAACTCATCGTCGCTGATGCTGTCGGGCGGCGGGCCGCCGCGTTCCCAGCTGCGCAAGAAGTACATCGACGTGGTGATCCACATGATGCTGGTGACGATCGGGTAGGCGGCAAAGAACACCAGCGCCCACAGGTAGGGCCAGGTGGTCTGAAGGTCGACGATCAGATGGGCCAAGGAATTCATTTCATCGGTGCGTCGTGCAGCGCGCCGGGGCGCGTCGGTGCGGGCGCGGCGCCGGCGGCGCGTGGTGCGTCGGCGCGCAGGCCGTGGTAGCGCTTGTCTTCACCCTCGACCTGGATCAGCACCAGCCGGCTTGCGCGCAGCGCGCCGAAGTCCGCGTGCACGCGCCGGCCGTGCCAGTCGTGTTCATAGCCCATGTCGACGCTGGCGACGCTGCGGCGCTCGCCCTTGCGCCGCGCCAGCGCGCGGTTGTGCAGCACCCACGCGCCGGTGAGCAGCGGCATCACGACCAGCGAGCCGACGATCAGCCACACCAGGCCGCGCGAGTCCCAGGGCCGCGACGCGACCAGGCTCCACATCCAGACGAAGCCGGCCCAGCCGAACACCACCAGCAGCAGATGAGCGACTTTGCGCAGCGCGCCGCGCGCACCCGCGCGTTCGCGCTGCGGCGTGGCGTTGGGCGCCCGGCCATCGGCCATCAAGCCGTCCCTGGGCGGCGCGAGCGTGTGGCGGCCAGCGCCAGCAACGCCGCGCCCAGCAGCGCCGCGGTGCCGGGGGTGGGCACGGCCGCGCCCTGGTCGAACGACGCCAGCAGGTGCTCGGTGGGCACTACGGTCCACTTGCTGCCGCCGCCGCGCGCCCAGGCCAGCTCGACCACGCCGGCGCCCAGCCGGTCGTAGGCGCCCAGCTCGAAGGCGTACAGGCCCGCGCCCAGCAGCAGGTCGTTGCCGAAACCGATGCGTTCACGCGGGTTCAGGAAGTCGTTGCTGATTTCCAGCATGTCGTTGCCGGCGCCGTGCAGCTTGAAGAAAAAACCGTCGTCGTGCAGCACGCTGAAGTTGTACAGGCCCGCCTCGCTGATGCGAATGTAGCCGGCAAAACGCGAGGTCCAGTTGTTCTGCTTGCCGACCGCCAGCGGGGCGCCATCGAACAACGGCGCCAGGTCCACGCTGCCCCAGGTGGCACCGTACAGCAGGTTGTACATCGTGTCGCCGAAGGAGATCTGGTCGACACGCCCGCTCCAGCTGTCCTTGACCATGCCGGCGCTGGGCGCATGGTGCGCGGTATTCCAGTCGGCCAGACCCCACAAGCCGCTGCCCCAGCCGTAGCCGCCGATGGCCGACCCCGAGCCGTAGGTCTTGGTCGCCTCGTTCCACAAGACGGTGCTTTGGTGCCAGTTGTCATCCACCTTCAGGAAGGTCGCATCGACGCCGTTGCCGGCACCGAACTGCCCGGCGTGCTGCGGTGCCAGCGCGATCGGGGCGGCCAGCGCCGAGCCTGCCGCGAAGGCCAGCGCCAGGGCCGCGCCGGCGCGGCGCCAGCCGGTGTTGATTCCCACTCGGTTCATGTTCGTGTTCCGTTGCGTTGGCATGGGGCGGGATGATGCAGGGCGATCGCCTGCCTTTTGCCGATGTAAGCGCAGCGCTTGCTGCGCTGCGGCGAATCCGTCACGCCCGGCGCGCTGCGCCCCCTCGAACACGGGGGCCGATTGACGCAAGGGCACCACGCTTCGCGCGCGGGTGCAGGCCTTCGGCGCGGCAGCCGGCCCGCCGCGCCTGCGGCGCAGCCGCTGCCGATAATCGCGCGCATGGCGATCCTGTCCCTCGGCAATGCGCACTTGGCCTACGGCCACGTGGCGCTGCTCGACGCCGCGTCGTTCGCGCTCGAACCCGGCGAGCGGCTGGGCCTGATCGGGCGCAACGGCAGCGGCAAGTCTTCGCTGCTGAAGGTGCTGGCCGGGCTGGAAAAACTGGACGACGGGCTGCTGCAGACCACGCAGGGCCTGCGCGTGTGTTACGTGCCGCAGGAGCCGCAGTTCGACGCCGCGCGCTGGGTCTTCGACGTGGTGGCCGACGGCGTGGCCGAGGGCCGCGCGCTGCGCGAGCGCTACGAGGCGCACCTGCCCGGCGACGACCTGGACGCGCTGCAGTCGCGCATCGAGGCGCTCGACGCATGGAACTGGGAGCAGCGTGTGGCCACCACGCTGGCACGGCTGCACCTGGACGGCACACAGCGCATCGGCGAGCTGTCCGGCGGCATGAACAAGCGTGTGGCGCTCGCGCAGGCGCTGGTGGCGCTGCCCGAGGTGCTGCTGCTGGACGAACCCACCAACCACCTGGACCTGGACTCGATCGCCTGGCTCGAAGAGCTGCTGCGCGGCTTCAACGGCAGCGTGATGCTGGTCACGCACGACCGCGCCTTCCTCGACGCGGTGTGCACGCGCATCGTCGAACTCGACCGCGGCGTGCTGCGCAGCTGGCCGGGCAACTTCAGCGCCTACGAGCGGCTGAAGGAAGAGCAGCTCGCCGCCGAAGCGCTGGCCAACGCGCGTGCCGACAAGCTGCTGGCGCACGAAGAGGTGTGGATCCGCAAGGGCGTGGAGGCGCGGCGCACGCGCAGCGTGGCGCGCGTGCAGCGGCTGCAGCGCTTGCGCGAACAGCGCAAGGCGCGGCGCGACTCGCTGGGCCAGGTGCGTCTGGAGATCGACGCCGGTGTGCGCAGCGGCAAGGTCGTCGCCGAACTGCGCGACGTGTCCTTCAGTTATGCGGCCCCCACGCCGCCTGCGGCAGGTGCGGCCGGCGCCGCGCCCATCGTCAGCAGCTTCAACGCGACGATCCTGCGCGGCGACAAGGTCGGCCTGATCGGCCCGAACGGTGCCGGCAAAACCACGCTGCTGAAGCTGATCCTGGGCGAACTGCAGCCCGGCGCCGGTACCGTCAGGCGCGGCACGAACCTGCGCATCGCCTACTTCGACCAGCTGCGCAGCGCGCTGGACCTGGACGCCACGCTGGCCGACAGCATCAGCCCGGGCAGCGAGTGGGTGGAATTCAACGGCCAGCGCAAGCACGTCATCAGCTACCTGAACGACTTCCTGTTCGCGCCCGAACGCGCGCATTCGCCGCTGCGCACGCTGTCGGGCGGCGAGCGCAACCGCGTGCTGCTGGCACGGCTGTTCGCTTTGCCGGCCAACGTGCTGGTGCTGGACGAGCCGACCAACGACCTGGACATCGACACGCTCGAGCTGCTGGAAGAACTGCTGCAGGGCTACCCCGGCACGGTCTTCCTGGTCAGCCACGACCGGCGCTTCCTGGACAACGTGGTCACCAGCACCATCGCCTGGGAAGGCGACGACGCGCCGGGGCGCTGGCGCGAATACGAAGGCGGCTGCGAGGACTGGCAGCGCCAGCGTGCACGCGCGCGCGAGCTCGCAGCGGTGGCCGCGCGCGCCAGCGTGGCCGCAGCCGCCGCGCCGCCATCGCCTGCGCCCGCGCCCGCAGCCCCCGCTGCGGCCAAGACGGGCAGCGGCACGCGCAAGCTCAGCCACAAGGAGCAGCGTGAGCTGCAGCAGCTGCCCGAACGCATCGAGGCGCTGGAAGCCGAGCAGCGCGGCATCGGCGAGCGCCTGGCCAGCGCCAGCCTGTACATCGAAGAACCGCAGCGCGTGGCCGAACTGCAGGCGCGCTACACGCAGATCGACGGCGAACTGGGGCAGGCGCTGCAGCGCTGGGAAGAGCTGGAATCGCGATGAGCCGCGCGCCCGGGCACCCCGCCACGCAGGCCGTGGCGCCATGATCGACACCGCGGTGCCCGCCGCCGACGGCCGCGCCGGCGAGGCCGCCGCCACGCGGCGCGGCATGGCGCTGGGCCTGCTGGGGGTGGTCATGTTCGCGATGACGCTGCCGATGACGCGCCTGGCGGTGGGCGCCCGGGCGGCGCCGCAGCTCGATCCGGCTTTCGTCACAGTCGGCCGCGCCGCCGGGGCCGGGCTGCTCAGTGCGGCCTGGCTGGCCTGGCACCGCATCGCGCCGCCGGCACGCCGCCACTGGCCCGCGCTGGCGCTCAGCGCCTTGGGCACGGTGCTGGGCTTTCCGCTGTTCCTCGCGCTGGCCTTGCGCGAGGTCGACGCGATGCACGCGGCGGTGGTCACCGGCGTGCTGCCGCTGGGCACCGCGGTGGCCGCGGCGCTGAGCTTTCGCCAGCGCCCATCGCTCGGCTTCTGGTTGTGCGCGCTGGCGGGGTGCGCGTTGGTGCTGGCCTTCGCCGCGTGGCGCGGCGGCGGTGCGCTGTCGGCGGGTGACGGCTGGCTGCTGCTGGCGGTGCTGTCCACCTCGGTCGGCTACGTCGCCGGTGCACGCGTGTCGGGCGCGATGCCGGCGTCGCAGGTGATCAGCTGGGTGCTGGTCGGCTCGCTGCCGTTGACCGCGCCGCTGGCGCTGGCATGGTGGCCGAGCGCGCCGGTGCAGCTGTCGGCCTGGGTCGGCTTCGGCTACGTCACGGTGTTCTCGATGTGGCTGGGCTTCTTCGCCTGGTACCGCGGCCTGGTGCTGGGCGGCACGGTGCGCGTCAGCCAGGTGCAACTGGTGCAGCCTTTTCTCGCGCTGCTGTTCGCGGTGCCGGTGCTGGGCGAGCGGCTCGATGCGCTGACGCTGATTTTTTCGCTGGCGGTCATCGCGGTGGTGTTCGTCGGGCGCATGATGCCGGTCGACACCGCGGCAGCTTCACGGAAGGCCTAGGCCATGAACCCTCCCGATACGCACTGGCAACTGGCGCACCGCGCCGCACGGCTCGAACCCTCGGTGATCCGCGAGATCCTGAAGGTCACCGAGCGCCCCGGCGTGATCTCGCTGGCCGGCGGGCTGCCGGCGCCGCAGAGTTTTCCGGTGCAGGCGATGCGCGAAGCCTGCCAGCACGTGCTGTCCGAGGCGCCGCACATGGCGCTGCAGTACGCCGCCAGCGAAGGCTTCGGGCCGCTGCGCGAATGGGTCGCCGCGCAACTGAGCGCGCAGGGCCTGCGCGTGGATGCGGCGCAGGTGCTGATCACCACCGGCTCGCAGCAGGCGTTGGACCTGATCGGCAAGGTGCTGATCGACGCCGGCAGCCGGGTGGCGGTCGAAGCCCCCACCTACCTCGGCGCGCTGCAGGCCTTCACGCCCTTCGAGCCCGAGTTCGTGGCCGTCGACTGCGACGACGAGGGCCCGCTGCCGCAGGCTCTGCAGGCCGCGGCCGGCGCGCGTTTCCTGTACGTGCTGCCGAACTTCCAGAACCCCAGCGGGCGCAGCATGGGCCTGGCGCGGCGCGTGGCCGTGGCGCAGGCCGCCGCCCGCGCGCGGCTGCCGCTGGTCGAGGACAACCCCTACGGCGAGCTGTGGTACGACGCGCCGCCGCCCACGCCGCTGGCGGCCGTGGCCGCCGCCGAGGGCGCGGCGGCGATCTACCTGGGCTCGTTTTCCAAGGTGCTGGCGCCGGGGCTGCGGCTGGGCTACGTGGTGGCGCCGGCCGAGCTGTACCCGAAGCTGCTGCAGGCCAAGCAGGCGGCCGACCTGCACACGCCGGGCTTCAACCAGCGTGTGGCCTACGAGGTCATCCGCGCCGGCCTGCTCGACAAACACCTGCCGATGGTGCGCGCGATGTACAAGACCCAGCGCGACGCGATGCGCGATGCGCTGCACAAGCACCTGCCCGACGGCTGCCGCTTCAACGTGCCGGCCGGCGGCATGTTCTTCTGGGTCGAGCTGCCGGCCGGGCTGGACACGCGCACGCTGCTGCCGCGCGCGGTGGACGCCGGCATGGCCTACGTGCCCGGCGCGCCCTTCTACTGCCGCGATGCGCGGGCCAACACGCTGCGGCTGAGCTTCGTCACCGTGGCACCGCCGGAGATCGACAAGGGCGTCGCCGCGCTGGGCCGCGTGCTGGCCGAAGCCTTGCAGCAGCAGCGATGAAACACCGCTTCGACCAGCTCGACGTGTTCGGCGCCGCGCCGCTGCGCGGCAACCCGCTGGCGGTGGTGCACGACGCCGCGGGGCTGGACGATGCGCGCATGGCGGCCTTTGCGCGCTGGACCAACCTGTCGGAGACCACCTTCCTGCTGCCGCCCAGCGATGCGCGCGCCGACTACCGCGTGCGCATCTTCACGCCGCTGGGCGAGCTGCCCTTTGCCGGCCATCCCACGCTGGGCAGCTGCCACGCCTGGGTCGCTGCCGGCGGGCGGGCGCGCGATGCCGGCGTGGTGGTGCAGCAGTGCGGCGTCGGCCTGGTGGCGGTGCGGCGCGACGCCATGGCGTCGCCGCAGGGCGACGCCGCGCGCTGGGCCTTCCAGGCGCCGCCGCTGCGCCGCAGCGGGCCGCTGGACGCGGCGACGCTGCAGCGCATCCGCGCCGGCCTGCGGCTCGACGCCGACGCTGTCCATGCCCATCAATGGGTGGACAACGGCCCGCCATGGTGCGCGGTGTTGCTGGAGTCGGCGGCGCAAGTGCGCGCGCTGGTGCCCGACTGGGCGCGGCTGGGCCGGATCGACCTGGGCGTGGTGGGGCCGCATCCGCCCGGTGCCGACGCGCAGTTCGAGCTGCGCGCGTTGATCGGCAGCGGCAGCGGCAGCGGCTACGAAGACCCGGTCACCGGCAGCCTGAACGCCAGCGTCGCGCAGTGGCTGATCGGCGCCGCGCTGGCACCCGCCAGTTACGTGGCCAGCCAGGGGGCGGCGCTGCAGCGCGACGGGCGCGTGTTCATCCACAGCGACGGCGCCGCGGTCTGGGTCGGCGGCGCGGTGCACGAGTGCGTGCGCGGCGAGGTGACGCTGTGAGTGCGGCGGCGATGGCCGAAGCACCCGACACCCTGCCCGACCGCGAAGCGCTGCGCAGCGCGCTGGCCATCGTGCGCGCGCAGCAGATCGCGGCTACACCCACGATCCGCTGGCCGCTGCTGGAACAGCGCCTGGGCACCACGGTGCATGTGAAGCACGAGAACCACACCGCGCTCGGCGCCTTCAAGCTGCGCGGCGGCGCGGTCTACCTGCACGAGTTGCGCCAGCGCGAGCCGCAGCTGCGCGGCGTGATCAGCGCAACGCGCGGCAACCACGGCCAGTCGATCGCGCGCGCCGCCGCGCGGCTGGGCCTGAGCGCGACCATCGTCGTGCCGCACGGCAACTCGGTCGAGAAGAACGCGGCGATGCGCGCGCTGGGCGCCACGCTGGTCGAGCACGGCGACGATTTCCAGCACGCGCGCGAACATGCGGCCGCGCTGGCCGGCGAGCGGGGGTTGCACCTGGTGCCCAGCTTCCACCGCGACCTGGTGCGCGGCGTGGCCAGCTGCTGGATCGAATTCTTCGAACAGGCGCAGCCCGACGTGGTGATCGTGCCGATCGGCCTGGGCTCGGGCATCTGCGCCTGCGCCGCGGCGCGCGCGGCCAGCGGCGCGGCCTCGCGCATCGTCGGCGTGGTCTCGGCACATGCCACCGCGTACAAGGATTCGTTCGACGCCGGCCGCGTGATCGAAGCCCCGGTGAGCACGCTGCTGGCCGACGGCATGGCCTGCCGCGTGCCCGAGGCCGCGGCGCTGGCGATCATGCGGCGCGAGGTCGACGAGATCGTCGCCGTCAGCGACGCCGAAGTGGCGCAGGCGATGCGCATCTATTTCAGCGACACGCACAACGCCGCCGAAGGCGCCGGCGCGGCGGCGCTGGCCGCGGCGCTGCAGCAGCGCCAGGCTTTGGCCGGGCGCAGCCTGGGCCTGGTGTTGAGCGGCGGCAACGTCGACCGCGAGGTCTTCGCGTGCGTGCTGGCCGACGCGCCGCAGCGGCTCACTTAGAGTCGGCATTAGAGTCGGCTCTTTTGCCGCCGCGCGCGTGCATGCCATGACCGAGCCGACCTACACCCCGCCGCCGATCTGGACCTGGAACAAGGCCAGCGGCGGGCGCTTCGCCCACATCAACCGGCCCATCGCCGGGCCCACGCACGACAAGGCGCTGCCCGTCGGGCGCCACCCGCTGCAGCTGTATTCGCAGGGCACGCCCAACGGCGTGAAGGTCACGGTGATGCTGGAAGAGCTGCTCGCCGCCGGCCACCGCGGCGCCGAATACGACGCCTGGCTGATCCGCATCGGCGAGGGTGACCAGTTCGGCAGCGGCTTCGTCGCGGTCAACCCGAACTCCAAGATCCCGGCGCTGCTGGACCGCAGCGGCGCGCAGCCGATCCGCGTGTTCGAATCGGGCGCGATCCTGCTGCATCTGGCGGAGAAGTTCGGCGCCTTCGTGCCCGGCGCCGGCGCCGCGCGCGCCGAGTGCCTGTCGTGGCTGTTCTGGCAGGTGGGCAGCGCGCCGTACCTGGGCGGCGGGCTCGGCCACTTCTACGCCTATGCGCCCGAGAAGATCGAATACGCGATCGACCGCTTCGCGATGGAGACCAAACGCCAGCTCGACGTGCTCGACCGCCGGCTGGCCGAGGCCGAGTACCTGGCCGGCGATGCCTACACCATCGCCGACATCGCGGTATGGCCCTGGTACGGCGCGCTGGCCAAGGGGCTGCTCTACGGCGCCGGCGACTTCCTGCAGGTGCAGCACTACCGGCACGTGCAGCGCTGGGCCGGGCAGATCGCGCAGCGCGTGCCGGTGCAGCGCGGGCGCATGGTCAACCGCGTCGTCGGCGAGCCGTCGAGCCAGCTGCACGAGCGCCACGATGCCGGCGACTTCGACACCCGCACGCAGGACAAGCTGGCGAGCCCGGCGGCGCGGTCGTGACCAACGCCGCCACCACCGAAGAACTGTTCCGCGAGGACGCGGCGCTGCTGCAATGCCGCGCACGCGTGATCGCGGTCGATGCCGGCGGTGTGCGGCTGGACCGCACCGTGTTCTATCCGCAAGGCGGCGGCCAGGCCGGCGACGCCGGCTGGCTGCGGCTGGCCGACGGCCGCGAACTCGCGGTGGCCGACACGCGCAAGGGTGCGCTGCCCGGCGAGATCGTGCACCTGATCGGCGCCGGCGCCGATGTCGCGGCGCTGCAAGCCGGCGCCGAAGTGACGGCGCATATCGACGCCGCGCGGCGCCGCGCGCACATGCGCTTCCACACCGCCACGCACCTGCTGTGCGCGCTGGTGCCGCATGCGGTGGACGGCTGCTCGATCACGGCAGCGTACGCGCGGCTGGACTTCCACACCCACGAGCCGCTGGACAAGCAGGCGCTGAACGACGGCATCGCGCGCCTGGTGGCCGGGCGGCATGCGGTGCGCCACCGCTGGATCAGCGAGGCCGAGCTCGACGCCAACCCGCAACTGGTGCGCAGCATGAGCGTGCGCCCGCCGCGCGGCCAGGGGCGAGTGCGTGTGCTCGAGATCATCGGTGTGGACCTGCAGCCCTGCGGCGGCACGCACGTGGCCAACACCGCCGACATCGGCAACGTCGTCGTGACCAAGATCGAAAAGAAGTCGGCGATGACGCGCAGGGTCGTCCTCGGCTTTGCCGAGGCGGCCGCCGGCCGCGGATGACTGCTTTCGGCGCAGGCTCGCATCGCGCAGCGATGTGCAGCGGGCGCAGCCGGATGGCCGGATGCGCAGCCGGCAGGGCTGCCCCGTTCCCCGGCCATCGCTCGGAGCCGACAATGCCGCCATGACGCTGACCGAACTGCGCTACATCGTCGCCGTCGCGCGCGAGCGGCATTTCGGCCATGCCGCCGAGGCCTGCCATGTGTCGCAGCCCACGCTCAGCGTGGCCATCAAGAAGCTGGAGGAAGAGCTCGAGCTCAAGCTGTTCGAGCGCGGCGGCGCCGAGGTCACGGTCACGCCGCTGGGCGAGGAGATCGTGCGCCAGGCGCAGGCGGTGCTCGAGCAGGCGGCGGCGATCAAGGAGATCGCGCAGCGCGGCAAGGACCCGCTGGCCGGGCCGCTGCGCCTGGGCATCATCTACACCATCGGGCCGTACCTGCTGCCCGAGCTGGTGCGCGAGGTCATCGCGCGCAGCCCGCAGATGCCGCTGATGCTGCAGGAGAACTTCACCGTCAAGCTGCTGGAGATGCTGCGCACCGGCGAGCTGGACTGCGCGATCCTGGCCGAGCCCTTCCCCGACGCCGGGCTGGCGATCGCGCCGCTGTACGACGAACCCTTCGTCGCCGCGGTGCCGGCCAAGCACCCGCTGGCGGCGCGCAAGTCGATCAGCGCCGAGCAGTTGAAGCAGCAGACCATGCTGCTGCTGGGCACCGGGCATTGTTTCCGCGACCACGTGCTCGAGGTGTGCCCGGAGTTCGCACGCTTTTCCAGCGACGCCGACGGCATCCGCAAGAGCTTCGAAGGCAGCTCGCTCGAGACGATCAAGCACATGGTGGCCTCGGGCATGGGCGTGACCGTGCTGCCGCGCTTGAGCGTGGACGCCGGCGCGCAGCCGCACCTGCGCTGCATCCCGTTCAGCGCGCCGGCGCCGTCGCGCCGCGTGGTGCTGGCCTGGCGGCGCAGCTTCACGCGCTACGAGGCCATCGCCGCGCTGCGCAACGCCGTCTATGCCTGCAGGCTGGACGGCGTGACGCGGCTGTCCTGAAGCGCGGGCGCACCGGCCGCGGGGCAGCGCCTGTCGCTCGGCGCTGCGCCGCAGGAGGCCGGCCGGGGCGATCAGAACGCCTCGGCCTCGCGTGCGTCGACCAGGCGTTCGGCGTCCTGGCGGCCGAACAGCCAGAACATCGCCGGGGTGAGGAAGGTGTCCAGCAGCGTCGAGCTGATCAGCCCCGAGAAGATCACCACCGCCACCGGGTGCAGCACCTCGGTGCCGGGGCGCTCGGCCTCGAACAGCAGCGGCGCCAGCGCGAAAGCGGTAACCAGCGCGGTCATCAGCACCGGGCTGAGCCGTTCGAGCGAGCCGCGCAGGATCATCGCGTGGCCGAAGTCCTCGCCCTCGATGCGCATCAGGTTCAGGTAGTGGCTGACCTTCAGGATGCCGTTGCGCACCGAGATGCCGGCCAGCGTGATGAAGCCGATCAGCGCGGCCACCGACAGCGGCTGCCCCGACAGCCACAGCCCCAGCACCGCGCCGACCAGCGCCAGCGGGATGTTGGCCATGATCAGCAGCGCCAGGCGCGTCGACTGGTAGCGGCTGTACAGCACCACGAACATCAGCACCAGCGACACCAGCGACAGCAGCCCCACCAGCTTCGACGCTTCCTCCTGCGCCTGGAACTGCCCGCCCAGCGTGACGAAATAACCCTCGGGCAGCGCGTGCCCGGCCACCACGCGGCGGATGTCGGCCACCACCTGCGACAACGCCCGGCCCTGCGCGTTGGCCGAGATCACGATGCGCCGCTTGCCGTCGTCGCGGCTGATCTGGTTGGGGCCGTCGCTGTCTTCGATGCTCGCCAGCTTGGACAGCGGCACGTGGCCGTTCGGCGTGGCCAGCAGCAGGTCGCCCAGGCCCTGCGGCGAGCGTTTGTGCTCGGGCAGCCGCAGCACCAGCGCGAAGCGGCGCGCGCCTTCGACCACCTGCGCCACCTTCTCGCCTTCGACCAGGCTTTGCAGCACCGCCATCAACTGCGGCACGGGCACGCCGTACTGCGCGGCCGCCGCGTAGTCGATGCGCACCTTGATCTGCGGCGCCAGCACCTGCTTTTCGACTTCCAGATCGGCCAGCCCCGGCACCGTGGCCAGCCGCGCGCGCAGGCTGTCGGCCTGGGCGCGCAGCGTGTCCAGCTCGTCGCCGAAGATCTTGATGGCGATGGGCGAACGCACCCCCGACAGCATGTGGTCGATGCGGTGCGAGATCGGCTGGCCGATGGCCACCGCCGCCGGCAGGTTGACCAGCCGCCGGCGGATGTCGGCCTGGATCTCGGCCATCGGGCGCTTCAGCTCGGCCGCGCTCAGCAGGCCGACGTCGAGTTCGCTGACGTGCACCCCTTCGGCGTGCTCGTCGAGTTCGGCGCGGCCGCTGCGCCGCCCGACGTGCGTCACCTCCGGCACCTGGGCGACCAGCGCTTCGGCCTGCTGCGCCACGCGCGAGGATTCGGCCAGCGTCACCCCCGGGTTCAGCCGCAGCCCGATCAGCAGCGTGCCCTCGTTGAACGGCGGCAAGAAGGTGGTGGCAAACAGCGGCACCGCCGCCGCCGCCAGCAGCACCGCCAGCGCACCCAAGGCCACGGCCGGCTTGGGCCGGCGCAGCAGCGCGGCGAGCGCCGTGCGGTAGCGCGCCTTCAGCCAGGCGAGCAAGCGCGTGTCGCCATGGTCCAGCGACTTCATCGACGGCAGCAGGTAGAAGGCCAGCACCGGCGTCACTGTCACCGACACCACCAGCGAGGCCAGCGTGGACACGATGAAGGCCACGCCCAGCGGTACGAACAGCCGCCCCTCCATGCCGGGCAGCGCGAACAGCGGGATGAACACCAGCACGATGATCACCGTGGCGTACAGGATGGCCGAGCGCACCTCGAGCGTGGCGGTCTTCACCAGCTCGAGCGGGTGCAGCCGCCGGTTGGGGTGCGCCTGGCGGTCCATGCGCAGCCGGCGCATCACGTTTTCCACGCCGACCACCGCGTCGTCGACCAGCCCGCCGATGGCGATGGCCAGCCCGCCCAGCGTCATGGTGTTGATCGACAGCCCGAAGTACCTGAATACCAGCGCGGTCATCAGGATCGACACCGGAATCGCGGTCAGCGCGATCAGCGTCGGGCGCAGGCTGCCGAGGAACAGGTACAGCACCGCCGCGACGAACAGCGACGCGCCGATCAGCTTGCCCTGCAGCGTGTGGATCGACGCTTCGATGAAGCTGGCCTGGCGGAAGGTGACGCGCGGCGGCTGCATGCCGGCGGGCAGCGAGCCCTGCAGTTCGCTCAAAGCGGCTTCGATCGCCCGCGTCACGCCGATGGTGTCGGCGCCGGGCTGCTTCTGGATGCCCAGGATCACCGCCGGGCGGCCCTCGAAACCGGCGTCGCCGCGCCGCAGCGCGGCCTCGAAGCCGACCTCGGCGACCTGCCGCAGCAGCACCGGTTGCCCCGCCTTGCTGCCCAGCGCCAGGCTCTTCAGGTCCTCGAGCCGGGTGGTGCGCGCCAGGTGGCGGATCAGCACCTCGCGGCCGTTGATCTCGACGAAGCCGCCCGAGCTGTTGGCCGAAAACCCGCGCAGCGCCGCCACCAGCTGTTCGTGCGTGATGCCCAGTTCGGCCATGCGTGCGGTGTCGGGCTGCACCTGGAACTGGCGCACCTCGCCGCCGATCGGGATCACCTGCGCCACGCCGGGGATGGCCAGCAGGCGCGGCCGCAGCACCCAGTCGGCGTATTCGCGCACCGCCATCGGCGTGGTCTGGGCGGCGTCGATCGGCAAGGCGATCTGCATGATCTCGCCCATGATCGAGCTGATCGGCCCCATGCGCGCCACCACGCCCTCGGGCAGCGCCTGTTCCAGCGAGGCCAGCCGCTCGGCCACCATCTGCCGTGCACGGTAGATGTCGGTGTTCCAGTCGAAGCCGATGTAGACGAAGGACAGCCCGGCGCTGGACACCGAGCGCACGCCCTGCACGCCGCTCAAGCCGTTCATCGCCGTTTCCAGCGGGAAGGTGATCAGCTGCTCGACCTCCTCGGCGGCCATGCCGCCGGCTTCGGTCATCAGCGTGACGGTGGGCCGGTCCAGGTCGGGAAAGACGTCCACCGGCGTGCGCGACAGCGAATAGGCGCCATAGGCCATCAGCGCCAGGCTGGCGATGATCACCAGCAGCCGGTGGGCCAGGCTGCTCTGCAAGAGCCACTTGAACATTCAGCGCACCTGGTTGATCAAGCTGGCGCCTTGGGTGACCACCCGCTCGCCGCTGGCCAGGCCGCGCGTGACGGCGGCCTGCGTGGCGTCCAGCGGCTCGGCGCCGACGACACGCGGCTCGAACTGCTCGGGGGCGCGCTTGACCCAGACGATGGCCTGGTTGGCCGGGCTTTTCACCAGCGCGGCCGAGGGCAGCGCGAAGCCTTCGATGCGCGAGCGCGACTGCACCACCACGCGCACCGGCTGGCCCAGCGCCAGCGCCAGCGCCGGCAGCGCGCCGGCCGGCGCGGCGGCGGCCTGGGCGTCCAGCGCGAACAGCAGCGGCAGCGCCTGCTCGCGCAGGCTGCGCGACGCGCCGACGAAGCGCAGCGGCACGCGCTGCGCGCCCAGCGCCAGGCTGGCCGATTCGACATCGGCGGCCAACGCCGCGTCGTAGGCCAGCGCTTCGATGCGCAGCCGCGCGGGGTCCACCACCTCGAACACCAGCTCGCGCGCTTCCACCACCTGCCCGGCCAGCACCAGGCTGGAGGCGACCACGCCGCTGGCCGGCGAGCGCAGCGCGTCGCGCCCCGACAGGCCGGCGCTCAACGCGGCGATGCGCTCGGCCAGGCTGGCGGCCTCGGCCTCGGCGGCGTCGATGTCCTTGCGCGGTACGGTGTCGGACAGCTCGCGCAGCCGCGCCGCACGCTTGTCGGCCAGCCCCTTGGCGCTGCGCAGCTCGGCCAGTTGCGCCTGCTGCGCCGAGCGTTCCAGCGCGCCGGCCACCGGCACCACCCAGGCCAGGATCTCACCCTTGCGCACCGCCTGCCCGACTTCGGGCAGGCCGCGCGGGCCGGGCTCGAGGCGCCCGGCGACGGCGGCCTGCACGCGTCCGCCGGCGTTGGGGTCCATCACCACCTTGCCCGCCAGTTCGAAGGCTCTCGGCAGCTGCGCCGCGCGCACCGGCAGCGTGCGCACGTCCAGCTGGCGTTGTGCCGGCTTGGGCAGGAACACGCTGCCGTCGCCCAGCCGTTTCGGGCCGTCGGCGGCGGCGGCCGGCGCGGCGTCGCCGTGGTCGTGACCGGCGTCGGCCAGAACCGCGGTGGCCAGCGCGAGCGCGCCCAGGCCCACGGCCAGCCGCCGCCGGGCCGCGCGCCATGCGGGGTGAAGGGTGGGGTACGGGCCGTGAAGATGTGGCTGCTTCATGGTTGGACTCCCCGGCCGGTGCCGGTGCCGGTGCGGCTCAGGCCCAGCGCGGCGGCGAGCAGCGCCGACAGCAAGCCCAGCGCCCAGGGCACCAAGCGCTGCCAGCCGGCGCCGCCGTCGGCGGCCTCGTCCGCGTGCGCGTCGCCGTGGATGTCGAGTTCGCCGGCCAGCTGCTGCGACTCGGCGCCGGCGGCGGCGGCGACTCGGGCGCTGACGTGGATCACGCCCTCGCCCGGCGCTTCGGCCAGCTCGGCTTCGAACTCGCCGGCACCGTGCCGCTGCACGGCGAGCTTGCGCCCGCCGAGTTCGACTTCGAGCGTGGCGTCGTCCACCGGTGTGTTGTCGGCGGCGTGGTCCAGGTACAGCGTCAGGCGTTTGCCGTCGAGCACACCGACCAGCTCGAAGGCGTCGGAGCGGGCGGCAAAACGCGGCAGCGCGGCGGCGGCGGCTTGTTGCGCAGGGTCGTGGCCGTCCTCGGCCAGGGCCGGCGCGGCCGCCAGGCCCGCGGCGAGCGCAAGGCCCGCCAGGGCGCAGGGGAAAGGATGCTTCATCGGGGGGGGAACCAAGAGAGTGAATGGAAGGGCCGCTCACTGCGGCAGCAGCCCGAGGGCCTGGCGCCATGCCGACACCGCGGCGGCGGCTTCGATGCGCAGGCGCGCCGCCTGGCGTTCGGCCGCCACCGCGTCCAGCTCGACGCGCAGCCGCGTCGGCAGGTCGGCCTCGCCGAGCTTGAAGGCCCTGTCGTAGAAGCCGCGCACCTGGCCGGCCAGCTGCGACTGCTTGTCGGCAGCGGCCAGCCGCGCTTGCGCCGCGGCCACGCGCGATCGTGCCGCTTCGATCTCGGCGCCCAGCCGCTCGCGCTCGACGGCGAGCTGGCCTTGCGCTTCGAGTGCGTCGGCGCGCGCACTGGCGGCCTTCGCTTCGGCACGGTCGCCGCCGCCGAAGGGGATGCGGATGCCCACGATCAGGCTTTGGTGGTACGGCTGGCCGTACTGGTCGCGCTCGCGCTGCGTGCCCAGCAGCAGTTCGGGGTTGGCGCGGCTGCGCGTCGCCGCCAGCTCGGCCGCACGTTCGCCCACCGCGGCACGCGAGCGCAGCTCGCTCAGCGCAGGGTGCGCGGCGCCGGGGTCGGCGGCGGGCGCGGCGGCCGGGCTGGGTTCCGGCTGCGGCGCGCCGATGTCGGCGGCGGCCGCGCCGGTGAGCGCGCGCAGCGCCAGTGCGCTGGCGCTGGCGGCGGCCGAGGCCTCGGCCAGCACGCCTTCGGCCTGCGCCAGCGCGCCGTCGGCCTGCGCCCGGTCGGCGCGCGCCAGCTCGCCGGCGCGCACGCGCCGCTGGGTATCGTCGGCCAGCTGCTGCGCGTTGGCCAGCCGCGCGCGCGCCAAGGTCTCGTCGGCGCGGGCGAGCTGCGCGGCCCACCAGGCCTCGCGCACGGTGGCGGCCAGGCGCAGCCGGCTGGCCTGCAGCTTCGTGTCCAGCGCGGCGTCTTCGGCTTCGGCCAGGGCGCCGGCGCGTGCGCGTTCACCGGGCAGCCACAGCGGCGCCGACAGCGCCAGGTCGTACTCGCGCAGGCCGTCGTTGCCGCTGAGCCGGTCGGACTTGGCCGCGATGTCCAGCGCCGGTGCGTCGGACAGCCAGCTCGACGCGGCGCGCCGCGCCGCCTCGGCGGCCTGGCGCCGCGCCGCCTGCGACGCGGCTTCGGGCTGGCGCTGCCAGGCCGCATCGAAGGCCTGCGGCAGCGTGGCGCCGTCGCGCGCCGACGGCTGCGCCGGCGCGACCGCCGGGATCAGCGCCGGGATCAGCGCCGGGACCCGCGCGGCAAGCGCCGCCAGCGCCACGGCGCCGGCGCGGTTGCGGGGACTGCGAAACATCCGATTCTCCGAGGGCAAACCACATGGGGGGACACATGGGAGGAATCGGCGAGGCGCGCGCGCTGCCCGGCACGCCGTGCGGCGCGCGCGGCGGCGCATGGCAGCGCATGGCGATGGTCGGGCCCGTCGGGGGCCGCGAGGCAGGCCTCGCCGTTCAGGCGAGGTCTTGCCAGTTGGGGCGTTCGACGCGCGCCGCGGGCGGCGCGGGCAGCGCGCCGGCCACCCACGGCGGCGGCGGCAAAGCCGCAGGCGCGGCAGCGAATGCGGGCGGCGCGGGTGTCACGCTGGCATGGTGGGCGTGGCAGGCGTGGCAGTCCAGATCGGCGGCGGGCGTGCCGGACGCGCCGGACCCACCCGGGCCCGCGTCGGCCTTGGCGTCGTCGGCCTGGTGCGCGTGCGCGTGGTGGCCGAGGTGGGCCGCGACGGGCGCACTTTCGTGCTGGCAGTAGCTCGCCGCCACGGCCCAGCAGGCCTGCAGCGAGAACACGCACAACAGCAAGAGGGCGGCGAAACGGCGCATGGGGGCGCGATTCTATGGAGTTCCGGCAGCGGCGCAGGCGGCAGACCTTCGGCCGCGACGCGCAGGCTCAATCGTCGAACTCGGCGGCGGCCCAGGCGGCGCCGAGGTAGCGGGCGTCCAGTTCCAGCGGCAGCGCCGGCGCGGTGGGGACGAACTGCTGGTCGACGCGCGACTGCATCGCCGCCTTGCTGCCGCGCGGCCCGGTGAAGCGCCAGCCCTGCGGCGGCTTCTCGTGCGTGGGCCAGACGCGGCAGTGCTGCGCGTCGTTGATGATGATGCCGAAGTCGTCGTGTGGCGGGTGTCGCATGGGCCGGCAGCTTAGGGGCAGCGTGCCGCCCCGCGCCGCTGCAGCCCGGTACAAGTTGGCGCTGCGGCCTGCAGGTTGAAGGCAGCCGCCGCGTGCAGCGCATGCCGCGCCGGGGCTACGATCGCCACCGGCACCGCGCCTGGCGCGTGGTGGCCCACACCACACCCCCAGCCTTGCCATGACGCGATGAACGACCTGCCCGAGTTCCTCTACCTGTTCGTCAACCAGCCGCTGCTGATCGCCGTGCCGCTGCTGGGCTTCGCCGCGCTGGCGCTGTGGAGCGGCTCGACCACCGCGTGGCTGTGCGCGGCGGCCTGGAACCTGTACCTGATCTACGAGCTGGGCATGAAGGCCGGTGAGCTGTGCTCGGGCACCGCCTGCCTGCGGCGCACGCCGCTGTATGTGGTCTACCCGCTGCTGGCGATCCTGTCGCTGACCGCACTGGTGCAGGTGTACGTGCATGTGCGCGACCGGCGGGCGCGCCAGCGGCTGGGGGCGGCCATCGCGGGCGGGCTCAGCCCATGAGGCGCCTTGCGGCGCGTGCGGCGCTGGCGCTGGGTGCTGCGCTCGCTGGCGCGGCTGCCACGGCGTCGGGCACGGTCGCGGTACAGGCCGGTGTGTTCTGGCCTGGGGTCTTTCCCGGCTATCCGATGGTCGCGCCGATGCCGTGGTACCCGGGTGCCTGCGGCCTTTATCTCAACTGCCTGCCGCCGTGGTGGGACGAACGCCGCCACCGCGTGCGTCCTGCACCGCCGCCGCCGCCGTCGACGCCCGCCGAGTCCGACCTCTGGGGTGGCAGCGGCAGCCCCTGGGGTTATGTGCGGCGGCTGCCGCCGCCCACACCCGAAAGCCAGATCCAGCCGCAGTTCCGCGACGCCAGCACGATCCGCCCCGAGTTCCTGCGGCCCTGAATTCGTGCTGCGCGCTGCAGCGTCAGCGGCATCGAGCCGCTCGAGCGTTGGTCGGATACGCGCATGGCACCGATCGGCGTTTTTCCCCCGAAGGTGTGATGCGGACGTCATCGGGGCTGGCCCACAATGCCGGCATGACGGTGCAGCACCCTCGGCCCACCCGCTCGGCAGCGCTGGCGCTGGCGCAAGGCGCGTGGCGGGCACTGTACAGCGATTCGCAGCGCTGCATCGCCGCCGCCGACCAGGCCTTCGAGCGCGCGCTGCGCCGCGGCGACGTGCGCGCGCAAGGCTGGGCGCGCTTGACGCGCGGCTTCCATCTGATCTGGTACGCGACGCCGCAGGAAGCGATGCGCGAGCTGGTCCTGGCGCAGCAGTGCTTTACCGCGCAGCACGACCGCGCCGGCCAGCTGATGACCGAAGTCGGCATCGCGCGCTGCGGCTGGCGCGACGGGCAGTTCCGCGCGTCGCTCGAGCGCGTGCTGCCGCTGCGCGACGAGGGCCTGCGCATCCTCGAACACGACAAGCGCGGCATGCTGCTGGCGACCATCGCCGGCTGCTACTCCGAGCTGGGCGAATCGCAGCCGGCCTTCGCCTACATGTACCAGGCGCTGCACGAGGCCGGGCGCGGCAAGAGCCGCGGCTTCGACGTCGTGCTGTACTGCAACCTGGCGCACGAGCTGATCCAGCTCGGCGACTACCACCAGGCGCTGAGCTACGTCGAACAAGGCCTCGAGCGCTGCGCCGGCTTGTGCAACGCCCGGTTGTTCAGCGTGCTGAGCATCAACCGCGTGATCTGCCTGACCAATCTCGACCGCCCGGCCGAGGCGCTGCCCGACGTGCAGTGCCTGCTCGCGCTGCCGGCCGAACGCGACGGCCGCGGCCCGATGAACGCGCACTTCGAGTCGCTGGCGCTGGCGGCGCTGCGCGCCGGCGACCTCGGTCTGGGCGCGAAGCTGGTCGAACGTGCACAGGCCAGCCTGGACGGCGGCACCGTGCCCGACGAACGTGCGACGCTGCTCGTCGCGCAAGCCGAGCTGGCGATGGCCCAGGGGCGCTGGGCCGAGGCGGCCGAGCGGCTGCAGGCCGGGCACGACGCCGCCGGCGGCTGCAGCCTGCGCGTGCGCTGCATGCACTACCACGCGCTGGCCGCGGTGCACGAGCATCTGGGCCAGGCGCGCCCGGCGCTGCACGCGCTGCGCCATTGGCAGGCCTTGCACACCGAGCGCGCGCTGCAGGCCTCCGACGCGCGTTACCAGGCCGCCGCGCTGCAGACCGAGCTGCAGCGGCTGAAGCTGGCGCTGCAAAGCAGCGATGCGCGCCGGCGCAGCACCGAGAAGGCGCGCGCCGAGCTCGAGGCGGTCAACCTGCAGCTGCAGGGCAAGATCGCCGAAGTCGAGTCCTTGCAGCAGGCCTTGCGCAAGCAGGCCACGCGCGACTTCCTCACCGGGCTGTTCAACCGCCGCCACCTCGACGACGTGCTGCCGGCGCTGCTGGCGATGGCGCAGCGCGACCGGCAGCCGCTGGCCGTGGTCATCATCGACCTGGACCACTTCAAGCCGGTGAACGACCAGCTCGGCCATGCCGCCGGCGACCGCGTGCTGGCCGCCTTCGGCGCGCTGCTGGGCGAGTCGGGCCGGCGCAGCGACGTCGCCTGCCGCTACGGCGGCGAGGAGTTCTGCCTGCTGATGCCGCGCACCTCGGCCGCGGCGGCGCGGCGCAAGGCGCAGGCGCTGCTGAAGGAATGGGTGGCGCGCTGCACCGCTGCGGCGCAGCCGCTGCCCGGTGCGCGCAGCTTCTCCGCCGGCGTGGCCGACACGCTGGGCGCGCCGGGCGGCGTGCACACGCTGCTCAAGGCCGCCGACGACATGCTGTTGCAGGCCAAGCGCCAGGGGCGCAGCCGGGTGCGCATGCACGACGGCGACACCGTCGCGGCGGCCTGAAGCGGCCTGAAGCGGCCCGGCGCGGGCATGGCGATCGTGCCGGGGCGCCAAGGCGCAACCGTGCTCGATGCCTCGCGCGTGCTGCAACCGCTGAACTGCACCGCCCACCCGGACGTCGGCAAGCGCGACGATGCCCGCGCGCTGTCGGGGGGTCGACCCGCCACCGCGCCACCCCGAGGCCTCCAGGCGCGGGCGCCAGATCGTTGTCGCTGCCGCCGCACTGCCGCACTGCCGCACTGCCGCAGGGTGCCGCGAGCTTGCGCGTGCGGCTCGGCATGGACGCGCCCCATCGCGACCCCGGCGTCGCGAGTTCGGCCTGGGCAACGCGGCGTTCGTGTTCGGCGACCCGTTCGTCGAGATGGACTGTCCGGTGCGCACCGGCACCCCCGCCGGGCGGCTGCTCGAGCGGCGCGGCGACGCCAGCCTTGCCCGCCAGCGCGCCGTTGGGGCGCATGCAACGTCGCAATCAAACAACAAGTGTGAGCGCACGCTAACTGTGATGTCGTTGTCACACAATGAATGAGTCGTTCCGCCAGGTCAAAACGTCAGCAGCGGCTCACGATGGCTCGACCGTGGTTGTGTTAGGCTGACCCTAGGGTTAACACTTAGGAGGACCTATGCGGAACGCCTCGATCAAGTTGGCCGCCGTCTGGCGGCAGCGTCAGGAACAGCCGCAGCATCGCGGGTTCGAGCCGTGGCCGTGGCTTGGCGCGGCCTGCACGGCGCGGCCGCTGGGCAGCGGGTGGCAAGGCCTGCGCGCCTTGCTGGCGCTGCCCTTCGACCTTGCGCGGCATCAGCATGCGGCCGGCGTGCGGGCCGGTGCGCTGCCGCGCTCGATGTTGGAATCGCAGCGCTTCGAACAACAGCTGGGCTTGCTGGAGAGCCTGTCGCTGGGGCCGCTGGCGCGCCGTCCGTGAGCCGCGCCGTCTACGCGCCTGCTGAAGCCCGGCTGCTGAAGCCCGCTTGCGGAAGCCCGCCTACTGAACCGGCGCGTCCGGCGGCGCGATCTGCACGCCGCCGGCGGCCTCGACGGCCCTCACCCCCTCGACGGACTTGATGCCCTCCAGCTTGCCGTGAGCCACGCTGCCGGTGATGATGCCGGCCGACTTCAGCGCTTTCGCTGCGTTCAGCCCGGCGGCCTCGAGCCGCCGGGCCACGGCCTCGATGTTGTCGCGATGGACATCCTCGAGGGTGACCACCACGTCGATCTGCACGGAGGCCTTCTTCGGGATCGACTTAGCCGCCATGTCCAGCCTCCGTGCACCGCGTATCCGTGCAGCGCAGTGTAGGCGCGCCGCGCTCAGGGCGCCTGCACCAACCCGCGCCCGACGTCCACCACCGGGGCGCCCAGCACGCGCGCGTTGACGATCAGCCGCTGCCACAGCGCGGCACCGCGTGCGCCGGTGGCTTCGGCCCACAGCGCGGCGATGCCGGCCACGTGCGGCGTGGCCATGCTGGTGCCCGAGATGGTGTTGTAGCGCGCGGGCATCGGCCAGCTCGAATAGACCGCCACGCCGGGGCCGGCGATGTCGACCGCCGTGCCGGCCTGCTGGGTGGTGTCGCGGGCCGAAAAATTGGCCACGCGCAGGCTGGCGTCGACGGCCGCCACCGACATGAACGAGCGGCTGTTGGCCGGGCGGCCGACGAAGCCGAAATTGCCCGCCGACCGGTTGGCGTTGTTGCCGGCGGCGGCGACGATCAAGGTGCCCGCATTCAACGCACGCTGGCCGACGGTCTCGTAGGCGACGGTCGTGGCCGGTGCGTTGGCGCCGAGCGACATCGAGATCACCGCGCACTTGTTGCCGATGGCCCAGTCGATGCCGGCCAGGATGCCGCCATCGGCGCCGCTGCCCTGGTCGGACAGCACCTTGCCGATGTGGATCAGCGCCTTGTGCGCGATGCCGTAGCGGCGCCCGACCGGCGGCTTCAGCGGGCCGCACGACGTGCCGGTGCAGTGGGTGCCGTGGCCGTGGCCGTCGTTGGCGCTGGCCACGCCGGCGATGAAGGACTTCGACACCACCGGCCGGCCGGCGAAGTCCGGGTGCGCCAGCGCCAGGCCGGTGTCCAGGATCGCGAGCTTGATGCCGCTGCCGCTGAATCTGGACATCGCCGCCTTGGTCGCCTGCAGGCCCCAGGTCAGCGCCGCGGTGTCGGCGAAGGCGGCGGCCACTTCGGCGCCGCCGGCCTCGCCTTCGCGCCTGCTGGCGGCGGTGTAGATGCTGTCGGCGGCGTCGCGGAAGCCGCGCAGGTAGTCCAGCGTCAGCGCCGGCAGCTCGCTCAGCGCGTACATGACGCCTTCGGGTTCGACCGCCAGAATCGCCGAGTCCTCCCCCGCGTCCTGCGCCATCGCGCCCGCCGCCGTCGGGTCGATGGCGACCACGGCGACGCCGATGTGATCGAAGCTGACGCCGCCGGCGTCGGGGAATTGCGCCATGTCGACGCCGCCTGGGCCGAAGTCGGCGCTGGCCATCATCTTGGCCTTGGTCACGCCGGCGTGTTTCTTCAGCGCCGCCAGCGCCTCGGCATGCGCGCCTTCGCGATAGGTGACGATGAAGCGGCCGGTGGTCTCGCCGGCGGTCTGGCTGATGAGGTCGTTGTTCATGGTACGGACTCCAAATGAGGTGAATCGAGGAACCGAGAGGTCGCGTGCGCCCGATCAGCGCACCCTCATGCCGGTGGGCGAGAAGCGGTAGCCGCAGAAGACCGTGTACGAACCGCGGTTGCAGTTGGCCGGCGTGCGGGTGCTGCCGTTGATCAGCTGGTTGGCGTTGTCGACGTTGCGCGCCGCCGTGCTGCCGGGCTTGTGGCCCCAGAAGCCTTCGGCATGGCGGCGGTACCAGTGGTAGTCGACGCCGGGCCAGATCACCAGCGCCACGTTCTTGTTCGAGCCGTTGCACACCGCCGTGCAGCCGTCCCAGTTGGCGGCCGCGCCCACCTGCGGGCAGGCCATCACGCTGTTCGGATGTCCCGAAATGCGCCCCGGCTGCGCGAACGTGTCGGAGCGATAGTTCATCGCGTAGTTGTAGCAATTGTTGTGCGGCTGAACCGCCGCGGTGTTCCAGAACGCGGGGTTGCAGCGTGTGTTGGCGATGAGGCACGCCGCCGCCGCCGCACCGAGGTCGCGCTCCGATTCCTCGATCGCCTCGGCCGCCGGTTCGGCCTCGCGCAGGCCGCGCAGGCTGGCCTCGACGTCCTCGTGCACCGCGGCGGCGAGGTGGTCGCCGATGGCGTGCGCGCCAGTGGCGAGCAGCCAGCGCACGGTGTCGTCGGTTTCGTCGGCCGTCAACGCGCGGCGGCCCGCCTGCAGGGCCTGGACGTCGGGCGCCGCCGCGCCGCCGATACGGAAGGCCGACGGCAGCACGTCGCCGCCATCGGCGTCGCCGGTGGCGGCCACCACCAGGCCGCGAAAGCCGAGGATGTGGCCGCCGTCCTCGCTGTCGGCCAGCGCGACGGCGCGGTGGGCGATGCGATCGGCGAGTTCCTTCGCCTTCTTGTCCGACAGCATCCACGACGGGTTGCGCCGTCCCGAAAAGATGTCCAAGGTGACGATCATGTTGTCCTCCCAGCCAACACCGCGGCACCTTGCCGCGGTGATTCATGTTCGGCGGCGCCGCGCTCAGGGTGGCACGACGCCCTCCACCACCGCCGCCCAGCCCAGGGCGCGCGCATTGCGCAACAGCCAGGCCTCGGCCGCGCGCCGGTCGGCATGGCTTGCGCCGTCGATCTCGACCGTGCCGGCGCCGACGCGGATCGGCGCCAACGCCCCGCCGCGGTGGACGAGGAAGCCGCGATAGCCGAGGTCGGCGTGCGGCCGTGGCGCGGCCGCCGGCAGGTCGGCCAGCAGCGCCAGCAGTTCGGCCGCCTGCGCGTCGTCCAGCGGCCAGCGCGGGTTCGGCCGGCCGCTGAAGGCATCGAGTTCGATCTCGACCATCGTCACGCCTCGCCCAGCGCTGCCGCGCCGCCGTTGGTGATGCCGTCGAACTCGGCCGCGGCCACGCTGCAGTGCGTGGCGCCGCCCGCAGCGTGGCCGGGCACCGGCGCGCGCTGGCGGCTCGCCTCGGCGGGCAGCGACAGATCGGGCGCCGGGCCGGCGTCGTGGGCATTCATGGCGGCCGCACGCGCCAGCAGCTCGGCCGGGGCGGCGGCTTGCGGCCCCGGCGCCGGGGCCATGGAAACCTCCGGCGTCGAGCCCGCCGCGGCAGCGCCGGTGCTTTGCGCGCGAGGATCGATGTCGATGGTGATGCGCATGGCGGGTCTCCGGTCGGGCTCAGGGCAGGACGGCGTAGCGGCCTTCGAAGGCCACCGCGGCCGGCGTCAGGTTGCGCACCGTGATCCAGTAGGTGGTCTGGTTCGAGTTCGCGCGTTCGACCGCGACGTCCCATTCCAGCTCGGGCGCACCGCTGCGCGGCGTGGTCGGCATCACGTGCCACAACACGTGCTGCGCCGCCGGCCAGCCGTAGGTGAACCAGCGGCCGCTGGCATTGCCGGCGATCGTGCCGGTCCATTGAACGCCTGTTCTCATGTCGGTTCTCCGGTCAGGGGGTTGGTTGGCGGCCTTGCTCAGCGGCTGAGCACGTCGTAGCGCGCCTCGAAGCGCACGGTGGCGTTGCTGAGGTTGGTGACGACGATCCAGTAGGTGGCCGCGGTGGCGCTGGCGCGCTCGATGCGGGTGCGCCACTTCAGCTGCGCTGCGCCCGGGCAGGTCGTCAACGGCATCACCGTCCACAGCACGTGCCAGTGCGCGGGCCAGCCGAAGGTGAACCACGAATGCGTGGCGCCGGGCGCCACGGCGCCGTAGAACTGCACGCCGGGCCGGGCCGGCAGGCAGTTCAGGTACGGCGGCGGACCGTCGGCACCGGTGGCGCGAATGCGCAGTTCGTTGCGGTAGCGGTCGAGCACCGCGTTGCTCTGCGCGAAGCTCGGGTCGGTGGTGATCGCGCCGCCGGCGCTGCGGTAGAACACCGAACCAGCGGTCGGCACCAGCACCGCGTTCGGGTCGCCCTGCACGCCGGCCCAGGTGGCGCGCGGCACCGGGCCGGGGAACAGGGACGGATCGATCACATAGGTGTCGCTGTGCCCGCCGCCGGTGTCGACCAGCAGGGTCGGCGCCACGTGCCAACCCCAACGCACCTCGCAGCGCGGGTTGTTGCTGGTGGCCACGCGCAGGTTGCCGTAGATCCAGACCTTGTCGACCTGCACCCCTTGCAGCCCCGC
>ERZ795060.1368-NODE-1368-length-28892-cov-4.782814_pt1 | contig 28892 bp, 23 predicted proteins | sample MGYA00375144_ERZ795060 | MGnify/ENA primary metagenome ERZ795060 (study PRJEB30189, sample SAMN05720157) | activated sludge metagenome | isolation source: anaerobic digester from wastewater treatment plant | place: Japan | collected 2015-05-15 ...
TGTCAAGGCAATTTTTCAGCAAGTCAACCCGATCCCGGGTGGGAATGATAATGGATACGCCGGTGTTCTCCGGCAGCCGGTAGCGCACGTCGTAGACGAAATCCCAGCGGCCTGACTGGCACCAGGCCTCCCCGGGCTTGTAGCGGCGCGCCAGGTGCTCATTAAGCGCCCTGAGGCCGCTGGTATGCGCGTAGGGCTTGGAGGCGGCGCTGGCCGCGGTAGAGGTGGCAATTTCACGCCAGGAATAAAGGACGCGGGGTATATGATAGATCTTTTCCGTTTTTTCACAAAGGCGCAGAACCAGGTCGTAGTCCTGGCTGCCTTCAAAACCTTCTCTGAAGCCGCCCAGCTCTTTAACCAGGCGGGTACGGTAGACGCCGAGATGGCAGGTATACATCTGCGACAGAAATGTATCGTAAGACCAGTCCGGCTTAAACAACGGGGAATGACGCCGGCCGGTTTCGTCAATTTTATCTTCATCGCTGTAGATCATATCGGCGTCGGGATGGCGGTTTAACAGCCGCGCTACCTCGTAGAGGGCGTCTGCGGTGAGTTCGTCGTCATGATCCAGCAGGGCGATATATTCTCCGCCGGCCAGGCTCAAGGCGGAGTTGCTGGCCGCGGCGATATGGCCGTTTTTTTCCCGGTAGACAACCTTGATCCGCCGGTCGGCCGCGCTATATTCCTGCAGCACCCGCCGGACATGGGGAGCGGTGGAGGCGTCATCGGCCAGGCACAGCTCCCAGTGGGGGTAGACCTGGTTTAACACGGAATCGAGGCAGCGGCGCAGCCATTTCTCTTCAACATTATAAACGGGGACCAAAACCGAAATGAGGGGCCGAAAAGGCATCTCCCCGATCCGGCGCGCCAGTTCAGCCCGGTCCTGTTCAGTGAGCCGGTTTTCGGCAAGAAGGCGCCGGTAAGAGTTCTTGGCGGAAAGTTTCCTTAAAAAGGCAACTTTGCGCCAAAGGCCCTTAAAACCTTCCCGGCGCAGCAGGCCGTAGGCTTTTTTACTGAGCAGAAAAATACGCCTGGCCGCTTTAATCATCCAGTTCTGTTTACCCCCAGGTTCCGAATATTATTGCCCCTCAGGGTCGCTTCCCTTTAGCCGGCCGCCAGCCGCCGGCTTCAGTTTCCAAAATTCCTGATCCAGTATTCCGGCCATAATTCCTGGCTGTTACCGTTAACAACCGGGTAGTAAATGGAAATTTAATATTATTCCCTTCAACCGCATTTTCATGCAGCCCCGCTGTTTTGGCTGCCCGCAGCCATGCCGGGCCTGGCTGCCGCCTTCCCGGTTATGGTTCACTCACGTGCAGGCTGTAAAAGTTGTTCCAGGTACCTGTCCCAGCGCTCCATCTTTAGATTAAAAGTGCTTTTAATTTTGCGGTTGTCCAAAACCGAGTAAAGCGGTCTCCTGGCCGGAGTAGGATATTGCGCGGTAGCGATGGGGATAATCCTGCGGCAGACCTGCTCTTCTTTCCGGGGATCGGCGGACAGAATCGCCCGGGCAAAATCATACCAGCTAGCCTTCCCCTCCGCGCTGAGGTGATAGGTGCCCGCAAGGGAGCTGTCTTCGCGGGCCCGGTATTCCCGTAAAACCATCGTTGTTACTTCAGCCGCCATGCCGCACCAGTTGGGCGTGCCGACCTGATCGTTGACGATGCGCAGCTCCTCCTGTTCGCGGGCAAGGCGCAGCATGGTTAAGAGAAAATTTTTCCCGCGCAAACCGTAAACCCAACTGGTCCGGAAAATCAGGTGGGGCGCTCCGCTTGCCCGGATCGCCTCCTCTCCGGCCAGCTTGGACCTGCCGTAAACGTTGAGCGGGTTGGGCCGGTCCTCTTCCCGGTATGGGGCCGTGCCGGTTCCGTCAAAAACATAGTCCGTGGAATAATGTACCAGCAGGGCCTTCAGGCGCGCCGCTTCTTCGGCCAGGATTCCGGGGGCGATGCCGTTTACCGCCATGGCTAGAGCCGCTTCTTCTTCAGCCCGGTCCACCGCGGTGTACGCGGCGGCATTAACAATAATGTCCGGCCTCACTTCCCTTACCGTCCGGCGCAGCGCTATCGCGTCAGCCAGATCGAGGCGGTCCCGGCCCAGGGCCACCACCTGCCCCAGCGTGGGAAGGGTTCGCTGCAGCTCCCACCCGATCTGGCCGTTTTTCCCCAGCAGCAGTATTATCACTTCGACAACATGCCTCGCCAAATATTTATGATCGTTTTCCCATCATCCTTCGCCATTGAGGATTGATGTAATTACTCCAGTTTAAACGGGCTTTCCGCGTCGTCCTCGTGCCGGATCTCATCCACCTCTTCCGCCCTGCCCCAGCCCCGGTAGAGCCTGTCGGGGAAGTTTAACACCATGCCGCGGCTATGGGCGGAGATATTCTTATAGCCATGCACAATGCCGGGAGGAATAATCACGGTAAGCGGGTTGTCTTCACCGGCGAAAAGCTCCATGTAATTCCCGCGGGTGGCGCTTCCCGGGCGGTTGTCCCACAGCTTCAGCAGAAAGTTGCCCGGCCCGGGAAAGCTGAAAATATCGGTTTGGGCGCGGTGTTCATGCGGCCCCCGGGCCATCCCCGGTTCAGTATAAGAGATATAGCTCATCACCGGCTTGAGATCCGGGGGCAGTTCGTCAAGGCGGAATGTTTCGCAGAGAAAGCCGCGGCGGTCCAGGTGTTTCCGCAAGGGCTTGATTACGACTCCGTCAATGTTACCCTTTTTCCATGAAGAAAGCAAAGAGCTCATCCTTTCGTGCTCTTCTACGAAACCAGCCGGCGTGCCTCATTGCTGCAGCAGCGTTTCCAGGTATTCTTTATAATGGCTTTTCGGCAGCCTGTCAATCAGTTCCCGCAACTGCTCCCGGTTGATATAGCCCATGCGGTAGGCCACCTCTTCAATACAGGCTATCTTCAGCCCCTGCCTTCTCTCGATGGTGGCCACAAAATTGGCCGCCTCCATGAGGCTGTCGGGAGTTCCCGTGTCCAGCCAGGCCACGCCCCGGCCCAGCAGCTCTACCGCCAGTTGCCGCCGCTCCAGGTAGGCCCGGTTCACATCGGTAATTTCCAGTTCGCCGCGGGCGGAGGGTTTTAAACTTTTAGTTATTTCCACCACCTGGTTGTCGTAAAAATAGATGCCCGGCACGGCGTAATTGGATTTCGGCTGCTGCGGCTTTTCTTCGATGCTGAGCGCGGTGCCGTCGGCATCAAATTCGATAACCCCGTATCGCTGCGGATCTTTGACCTGGTAACCGAAGACCAGCGCACCTCGCTCCAGCCCCCTGGCCCGGCGCAGCACTTCGGTCATGCCGTGGCCGTAAAAGATATTGTCGCCGAGAATTAAACAAACCTTCTCGCTGCCAATAAAGGTCTCACCGACCAGGAAAGCCTGGGCGATGCCTCCCGGTTTTTCCTGCACCCGGTAAGAGAGGCTTATGCCCAGCCGCGCTCCATCGCCCAGGATGGCCTCAAACTTGGGGGTGTCCTCCGGGGTGGATATAACCAGAATATCCTTGATGCCGGCCAGCATCAGCGTGGAGAGGGGGTAGTAAATCATCGGCTTGTCGTAGACCGGCAGCAACTGCTTGCTCGTGGAGATAGTGCACGGATAGAGCCTGGTGCCGGCCCCTCCGGCCAGAATAATCCCTTTCATGGCCTTGCTCCTTTTCCCATACTGGATTGATTATTATGATGAAGAACCCCGCCTGTCTCCCCTGTTAAAGGGGGCAGGTGGATTTAAACCCTTCCCTACCCTGTCGCGCGCTGCTCATAATTCTGTTTCAGCCACTGCTGATACTCTCCCGTTTTCACGCTGTTAATCCAGGATTGGTTGTCCAGGTACCAGCGCACCGTCTTGCGCAAGCCCGTTTCAAAAGTTTCCTGCGGGCGCCAGCCCAGCTCTTTCCTGATCTTGGTGCTGTCAATGGCGTAGCGCAGATCGTGGCCGGGCCTGTCTTTCACGAAAGTAATCAGCTTCTTCAAGGCAGCGACATCTTTCTGTGTCTCTTCCGCTAAAACTTCACAAATTTTATGAACTATATCAATGTTTTTCCACTCATTATTGCCGCCGATGTTATAGGTTTCGCCGCGCCTGCCTTTCTGGATCACCGTCCAGATGGCATCGCAATGATCTTCTACGTACAGCCAGTCACGCACGTTTTCCCCCCGGCCGTATACCGGCAGCGGCCTGCCCTCCAGCGCATTGATGATCATTAACGGGATCAGCTTCTCCGGAAACTGGTACGGTCCATAGTTATTGGAGCAGTTAGTCACCACCACGGGGAGATTGTAAGTGCGGCTGTAGGCCCTGACCAGGTGATCGCTGGCGGCCTTGGAAGCCGAGTAAGGGCTGCTGGGGTCATAGGGTGTAGTCTCGGTAAAGTAGCCGGTTGCGCCAAGGGAGCCGTACACCTCGTCGGTGCTGACATGGTGAAAGAGCTTCCCTTCTTTCCGGCCCCAGAAATGGCGGCAGGCTTCGAGCAGGTTGAAAGTGCCGGTGATATTGGTGCGCATAAAGGCGGCCGGACCGACGATACTGCGGTCGACGTGGCTTTCCGCGGCGAAGTGAATGACCAGGTCCGGTTCATACTGCTCGAAAATTTCCCTGACCCGGTCGTAATCGGCGATGTCGCCCTTTTCAAAAACATAGTTTGGCCGATCCGCCACTTTTGCCAGGTTCATCAGGTTGGCAGCATATGTAAGGGCATCAAAATTAATAAATCTATGCTCGGGATAGCGGGAGACAAAGCGGTTTAAAAAATTCGAGCCGATGAACCCGGCTCCGCCTGTTACCAGTATATTCAAATCGTCGCCACCTCGCTGTTTATAATAAAAAACTTTCGGTTGGTGCCCAGGTATGAATCCTATTCGCCATTTCATCTCTAGATTCCTACTGGATAGTCCGCGGATGTTTACGATTGTTTTCAGCACTTCCGGAGATCATTTTAAACCGCGATTTAACTTGAAATGATCATTATGTAATGGTATAAATACTTAAAAGCATTTTCAATTGTCCCAAATATTTTTTCATATTAAAAAGCAAAGTTGGTTAGCCGTAATGCTTTCTGCCATGGACATTAGTCTCCCGGCACAACCCCAAAGCAAAAACCGGGTTAAAGTCGAAAGGGTTTTCAATAATATTTTTCTGGCTACCGGGCATAGCCGCATTCCTGTTTGGCCGGTACGGCAAAGCGCCGGGTAAACAGATTGCTTCTATGTGTTGCTGCTGGCAGTAGCGGCGCTGTCCGCTTATTCTTTCATGCTTATGTTTTGATTAATATTCCGAAAGCCTGGCCGGAAAACAACGATGGATCAAATAATCTCATTAACAAAAGAACACGGCAATATCGAAGCATCCGTACATTTTTTTTTAAGGCACCAGATATCTAACAATGCCAAAATACTCGATATCGGATGCCGCTACGGCAGCTTGATCTATAATTTGTACAGGCTGGGTTATCATGATGTTCACGGGCTTGATGTTAATCAACAAGCGATTGAACGGGGCAAGCAATCATACCGGGAAATTGCCCCTAATCTCGCCTGGTATAATGGGCAGCAGATTCCCTGTGATGATCAATCTGTTGATGTGGTACTGATGTTTGATGTGATCGAGCATATCCCCGCGGTAAAAAAATATCTGCGGGATGAAGTGAACAGGATTTTAAAAACAGGCGGATTACTGCTATTCCAAACACCGAACAAATATATAAATATCCCGTGGGAAATATTTTCTCAAAAATCGTTGACCCGGTGGAAGAGATATCATTGCTCCCTGCAAACGAAGGGCACGCTTAAAAACCTGCTGCAGGAGGCAGGTTTTCACGATGTCAACATCGGCAAATTTACCATACTAACCGACCATAACAAGAACAAGGCCAAAAAAAAGCTGGGCCTGCCAGGGATTATAATGCTTCATATTTTAAATGCGGCGCCCCTGCCGGTTTATCCGAATTTCTGGGGCAGCGCCAGGAAATAAAAATTTAGCCTGACTGTAGCCCGGACGGTTATTTCAATGAAAGCAGGTTGTTCATTTGCGCATAATCTACCTCTCCCGTTCACTACTGCCTTCTAAAGCCGCAAACAGCGTGCAGGTAATGAAAATGTGCCAGGCCCTGGCGCAGCAGGGCCATGAGCTGCATCTCGTGGCCGCCCGGTATACGCCAATGCCTCTCGATTCTCTTTTTGACTACTATGGAGTCAGCAACAGATTCAAAATTACCCTGCTTAAGGGCCGCACCGACAAAGTGCATGGATTGTTTTTCTACCTGCTCCGTTTTTATTTTTTTCTTAAAAAAACCGCTATTCCTGATCTCATTTTTAGCCGGGATTTGTTTACTTTAACGCTGGCTACATTTTTTTACAATGTTCCCTTTTATTTTGAAGCGCACAAACCTCCTACCTCTTTCATTCATTTTTGCCTGACCCGGCGGCTGATGCGCAACAGAAACCTGAAGAAATTGATCGTGATTACCAATGCGCTGCAGGAAGAATACCGCCGGCTATTCCCGGAATTACCGGAGGAAAAAATTATGGTGGCCCCGGATGGTTCCGATATACCGGATTCAGACGGCGTTGAAGATACTGTTTTACCAAATAGCAGGCCAACCATCGGTTATGTCGGCAGCCTTTACCCCGGCCGGGGCCTGGAAATCATCCTGGAGCTGGCAAAACGGCTGCCGCAATATGATTTCCTGGTTGTCGGCGGCTCTGAGAAAGATGTCGAGCGGTGGCGCAATTCCTGTATTTCCCAGGAAAACCTTTGCTTCACCGGACATGTCCCGCCCGGAGAGCTGGCCCGTTATTACCGTAAAATCGATATTGTTCTGGCACCGTACCAGGAAAAAGTGGCCATTCCCGGCGGCGGCGATACCGCCCGGTGGATGTCTCCGTTAAAAATTTTCGAATACATGGCCTACGGCAAGCCGATTATTGCCAGCGATCTGCCCGCTTTAAAAGAAATTTTAATCCATGGCCACAACGCTCTTCTTTGTCCGCCCGGCCGCCTCGACGAGTGGACCAGAGCCGTGCAGCTTTTGGCCGGGGATCAAAATTTGCGCGACCGTCTCGCGGCAGCCGCTTTTTCTTGCCTGCAGGAAAAATACACCTGGGAAAAAAGAGCAGCCCAAATATTAGAAGGTCTTTAAGCGGCAACCGCCCGCCGGTTTGATCAGCCCTTGATGGTGGGGCTCTGTGGGGGGGTAAAACGTTTTAAACGGGGGCACTATTCAATCGCAGCGTGCAGATCATGGACAATGTCATATCCCGTCACCGCGACCTTAACCCTGAAAATAGATCTACCCCGGGGCATGATCAGGGTCAACACCGTCACATCATGGCAGGAAGACGGGAGAGTCACTGGTTCCGGCAACTGGAACGGCGTCTATTTTCAGGGTACCCCGTTTCCCGGGTTCAATCTTTGGGGCGGGCGGTGAACGGAACACTTTTGGTGGCCGAAGCTTCAAGAAAAAAATCGTTGCCCGCGATGATTCTATCCATTTTATCGTACTCGATCCGTTTGAGGCGGTACAAAATTTCGTCGTTTACTTTCCGGCTGGCGGAAATAGCGTCGGAGAGCAGGCCAAAAGCGGCCAGTTGAACAGCGACAATGATTAAAATGGCTGCCAGGATCAGCGATTGCATGTGGCCTGAGCCGCTCCCGCTGAAGTAATAATATAAGTAGCGTATGATCAGTATAATGCCGGCCAGGGAAAACAAGCCGCTCAGGGTCAAGAAAACTTTCAAGGGCTGGCGCATGCTGTAAATACGCATGATCGTTGAGGCCGAATTTTTAATATAGGCCGAAGTGCTGGGGATAAGCCGCGATTTGCGCAATGGCTTATTGATCCGCACTGGAACATTGGCGATGGCCATCTTCCTGCAGCCGGCATCGATCAGCGTTTCCAGCGTGTATGAATAGTCTGAAACAACATTAAGACGCATGGCCGCCTCTCTTGTAAATGCCCTGAAGCCGCTGGTGGTATCGACCACATTGCTGCCCGAGGCCAGGCGGACAATCCAGCTACCGATTTTCTGCAGTTTTTTCTTGACAAAAGAAAAGTGTTCGATACTGTCAACCTGGCGGTCACCGACAGCTATCTCCGCCTTTCCGCTGAGCAGCGGCTGCACCAGCCGGGCGATATCTGCACCGTTATACTGGTTGTCGCCATCCGTATTAACGATGATATCGGCGCCCAGCCTGAGGCAGGCGTCGATCCCGGCGATAAAGCATTTGGCCAAACCCCGGTTATTGGGAAAACCGATAATGTGATGTACTCCCAGCGATCGGGCCACGGCAACGGTCCGGTCGGTACTGCCGTCGTTAATGACCAGGTATTCGATCTCGTCGATACCGGGGATCTTTTTGGGCAGCGCGTTTATGGTCGCCGGTAGGGTATGTTCTTCGTTAAAACACGGTATCTGAATAATTAACTTCACTGGATCAACCCCCCACTTCTTTGAACGGGTGCATCAGAAATCCTTTCACCATACCCGCCAGAAAGATTATCGCCAGCACGATTACGGCCCCGGCGCACTGCACCGGGAAGAAAGCGCTCCGGGCCCTGTCTTCACCACAAAAAGAACGATGCAGCAGGCGGAAGGAATGTTTAATGGGATTAGAGCCGAAAGTGGCGCCGGCGCCATCTCTGCACTTCCTTTTTTTCCACAAGACCTGGCCCTTGCCGAGGCCGACCCGGTAACACTTGGCAGCCACCGCCCGCAGAGTATTGCGCACGGGATGCTGGACCACGGCCCCGGGACAGTAGTCAAGCGCAAAACCGGCGGTGACAGCCCTGGCCGTCCATTCCACGTCGCCCCCGGAAAGGAGGTCGCCGTCGAATAAACCGATCGCGTCAAACAGGGAGCGGCGCACGAACATGTTGGCTGTTTTGGAAACCCCGGCCCTGGCTGAATGTTCCAGGTTTAAAAAAGTGTTCCGATCGAAGTATCCCCAGACGCTGAGCGGTTCGGGCGAAAAAAATTCTACTCTGCCGGAGACAATACCGGCACAGGGCCGGGCGGCCAAGCAGCGCGCCGCCTGCTCCAGCCAGTTTCCGGCTGCAATACAGTCTACATCGATGAAGGCAATAATATGTCCCCGGGCCACGCTTATCCCAAAGTTCCGGGCTGCATATGACCCCCTTTTTTTTTCGTGAAAAACCTTAACACCGTCGAAGCTGCGAGCGATAAGGGCACTCTGGTCGTCAGAATTGTTGTCTACGACGATGACTTCATATTTATCCCGGGGATAGGACTGCTTGAGCAGACTGTCCAGGCATTTTGCCATAAAATGTTCCCCGTTATAAACCGGCACGATGATACTGACGAACGGCAGCTCCGTTTTACTTTCTTTCATCGCGTTTCCAGCTCCAGTACCAGATCGTTGAACCGGGTCACCTCAATAATTCAACTTATCCAGTCTCTAACCCTTGCGACACCTGCGGAAAATAACTCATTTTAATAATTAACATTACGGGAAATACTTGGAAAGAATATCGTTAATACCCTTTGAATTCAGCTCGCCCTAATTCTTAGCTTATTAAAACTACTGAATATCAAAAGCTCCCTGACCTGTTAGACTTGTCAATAATTTCTCTATATCATGGCTTTCTTAAAATCCTTGGGTTACACACTAAGCTTACTTGTCAAATATCCCGGTCTCAATTAGTAGATCTACCGAAACCAGCCCATTTAATGTTTTTGTTGCACTTGCATCTCCGGCTTCAAAGCGTCGTGTTATATCGTCAACAAATGAGTTATTGAATATTTGCCTTCCTTTTAACCGGTTTACCGATTCCAGGATCATATTCCTGAAACTCTGATTATTTAAATAGCATGTTAGTAAACAGAAATGGGCTGTGGGTTGGGAGGGGCGTACAAAACCGGATTGTTGGCCCGGGTTTAACCGTAAAGGATATTTATCACCGTATACTTTCCTGATATTGTATCTCTTGATTGAAGCCCGGTCTGCCACTGCTCCAGCTTCATTTAAATCAAAAAATATGTTATCTTTTAAGCTTTTCAAGAAATCTAGATACAGGCGCTGGCCATAAAGATCCTCGTACGGCATTCCCAGCCATAACCCGATCCATCGATAATCCTCGAAAGGTAAAACATACCTTGTGTGATTATTACTAATAGGGCGTACCCTCTGTTCCTGGCGCAGCGAAAGATCCAGTTGGCGGTCAAAAGATAAATATTCTTGGTCAACAAATGGCTTTATCGGTATTAGAGACCGTACCAGTTCCGGGCCAATATGCTCCTGCAAATTAAAGGGATTATTTTTCTTGCAGAACTTTTCAGTTGCTTCTTCCCAGGTTTCGCTCGGTTCAAGATCATCAGACTTGGTTAAAATACCGTTTAGATAGCCATGGATTTCAATGCGGTTGGGAAAACTTCCTTTCAATACCCAATCTGCTACAACACGAGGGGATAAGGGGTAATCCTGGAAATTATTGATATTAGCCTGATAATCATCCAGCGACCATGCGACGGTACTGGTATCAATAAAAAAGTTTGAGATGCCGCATCGATCGCATAACAGTTTTATAAAATCAAAATCAAGGTTTCCTGCCTGTCCATAAGTGTAAGTAAAAACAGGAACATTATATTTCTTTAAAACATAAAATATGGCCCGGGCGTCGTAGCCGGATGATAGGCCCATCGTTAATGGTAGATCACTTTCATGGTGCCTTAGTTTATCCAGCACAATCTCTTTGAGCAGTTCTCTGATCATAGTGTACAATTCTGCAGGAGGATATTGAGATAGATCCCGCCCCTGGGCAAACATCTTTATTCCTAAAGCTCTATACTGTGCCATACGATCAACGATTTTTTTTGCCTGCTCCCTGTTCGCAACTATTCCAAATGCAAGATAAAATAAAAATCGCTCTTCACGCCCAAAACCTCGTGAGCTTAAGAAAAATGGTTGTGCAGATGATTTGTTAACAAGGGGAGAATTAGCAGAAGTATTGGCCCGTGCCCTATTAAATTCGTACTGATAGTTACTGTTTTGGTATATTTTATGTTTATGGTTATGGGTTGCAGACAAAGATTCTATGCTATTTTTATTATGATAGAGCGAATCTACGTAATTAACTGTATCAATTATAACCTGATTCCTGACAATTGCTCGTTGCCGAGAATCTTGAACTAAACACTTACTACCGGAATAAAGCCGGGCTACCCAGCCGGCAACTCCAAACTGCTTCGCTTCAGGCGATAGTGCCGCCCGTTGCAGATCCCATGGTTCTATTTTCCAGCGATCCCAGGGGCCCGGTATGCCGAGGCGCCAAAAAAGTTCGACCTTATCCCGGCGCCCGTAATAAAAGTCCTCATTAAATCCTTCACCAGCATCTTGACGGAATACTAATTGTGGTTCATCAACCAAATTTGGAATAAAGTCGTCAGACAACAGCTCTTTATTATTGGCTACCCGTACCAACGGCACTACAAAATATTTCAAATATGGCATACTGACAATATCAGTTCGAATTTCCTCCCAGGCAGAAGATGTTAAAAAACAGCTGCCATCCCAGGGTAGTATCCATTTTGCCAATTTCTTACCTTCATGTAGGGCGGCGTTCCGGGCACCATTGACATTCATAATATAGTTAATTTTGTGCCTGTATGCAGCTACGATTAATTTATCGCGCATTATCGGATCGATTTGATTATACTTTTCATCGATCAGGTATAGTATACCTGGAAGGCATTCAGTATCCAGGCCAATTTTTTGGTATTCATTCGGGCAAAATGGAATATGGATGAACGATTGTTCATATGAGTTTAAAAGTTCTATAATGCTTTGCTCTTCATATTGATCAATTATGCGATTAATTACCCACTTCTTTTTACAGTTCATTAGTTCCGGTTCATTTTCCAGGATAAACTTAAGATTCTCCAGCGTCTGCCCTTTTCCATGAAGCGGATAAAGATTATTGCCGATAATGCGGTAAATAATGAAATCGTCGGGGACCTTATCCAATTCCTTTTGAACATATTCTTTCTTTAAACCGCCGACATTAACGGGATTTATACTAAAAAGAAGTTGCATGGGATCGTCATCGGGGTGTTCTATTTCTTGATCTTGCATACCTAGATTCCAATACGGTCTAACCCCTTCATGAATGGAAAACAGTGGTTTTACTTTATATTTAGAATCGGGGAAGTGGGCCGCCTTTACATGCATTAGATTGCTCTTGGGAATCGCAAACCAGACGGGCAATATGCGATCTAACATACTAGCGTCAGTTTGTGAAAGAAGCCATTGTGCCCCCTGGCGAAGGCTGGCTCCACTGGAAGCTTTATAAGCCCATAAATCAATTCCCCATCGAGATGCGATTTCTGCCAAATTAATCCATGCTTGAAAATTTAACATACAATCATGAATATTGTTGGCATTATGCTGGGATCCATCAGGACAAAACTGCAGAGTTATTCGTGTTTGTGCTCTCAACAGGGTCTCATATACCAGTGAATATTGACCAACGAAGGCTGCTATGGCTGCAATCTGAAGATCGTAATAAGTACCGTGATAATCAACTGCCTGTCGATCCTTTTTACCGTGGTTAATTAACCATTCCAGGTAATCACATAGCCACTCCTTAAACTGGTTCAGGAGAGTGTTTGTGACAGTCCCGTCCGATGCCATTAACTGCACTGCATCAAGATAGTAGTACAAATCCTTCATTTCAAAAATTTTAATTTTATTGAGTCCTAAATTGACCTGTTCATATTGCAAGTGGGGGATCATCCGCGTGCCGGGATTAATAAAAAAACGTTCAAGCAGCTGTGTACCGTATTCGGCAAATTTTCTATTACCAGTAAATTTCCATGCTAGTGCAAGAATGAGGGTATCATCGAATAAACGCTGCGGATGTATTCGGATCTCATTTTCCGTCGTATGCACTTTTGGATCAGCTATGTTCTTCAAATCATGAGGCACTTTATATTTTATGTCCCGGTTTAAACAGCAGTCAAGTTTTGGATTTGAGTAGCCATTTGCGTTACTGCTCGGATGACTTGTCTTGTCAATTATCGAACAGAATCCAAAGTTTATAATTGCCTCAGCATCTTTTATCAGTTGGTTGACAAGCTTTGTTAAAGATGAATTCCAACCGTTACGATAGATTCTATACTCTTTTTCTAATTGCTCGGCTCGTAAAAACGAAAGAGTATTAGTTCTTGCTAAAAATTTAAAATCAACATATTGTAGCGTATCAATAATTGCCTTTGTCCTTGCACGTCCTCTTTGTTTAAAACTTTCCAAACTATTTTGTTCTAACATTTTCATACCTGAAGACAATCGCGCCACCCAGCCGGCAACCCCGAATTGCCTTGCTTCCGGAGACCTTGCCGGCCGCTTCAAATCCCATGGATCATCTCTCCAGCGGTCCCAGTTACCCGGGATGCCGAGGCGCCAAAATAACTCCACCTTCGGACGCCGTCCGTAGCAAAAGTTTTCGTTAAATTCCTCGGTTGAATCCATTCTAAAAATAATCTGCGGCTCTTCGACCGGACGAGGAGAATACTTATCTGATAGTAATTGAGAATTGTCCGTCACACGTGCCATAGGGACAACGAAATATTTTAAATAAGGCGAAATGATTACAGCTGTCCGTATCTGTTGCCATGCCGAAGTAGTAATAAAACAGTTTCCGTCCCATGGGAGAATCCACTTTGCCCGCTTCCTGCCATCGCGCAGGGCGATATTACGTGCTCCATTGTTGTTCATCACATAATTATTTTTAAGACGATATGCAGCAGCAAGGGCCTTGATCCTATCTTGCTCCAGGAGAATTTCAAATTGCTCACTGGCCAGAAAACCCGGTTCCGGGAAGCAATCGGTGTCCCAGCTTGTTGCTCGATACTCTTTTGGATTGAAAGGAATATGAATAAAAGGTTGTTGATGTGAGCGCAAAAGTTTAATTATTTTTCTTTCTTGATCCGGATCAATAATACGATTGACCACCCATCTCTTTTCACAACTTTCAAGTTTCGGTTCGTTTTCTAATAGAAATTGCAAATTCTCAATAGACTGCCCCTTTTTATGGCGAGGATATAAATCATTGCCAATTATGCGATAGAGAACAAACTTGTCCGGGACTTTATCGAGTCCTTTTTTCAGGTATTCCTGTTTTAACTCATTTATATCGTGCGGTTTGACACCATGAAGAAGCTTTAAGGGATCATTAATCCTTTTAATGCGCAGCGGTACCTTATTCAACAGCTTATTGAAGCGTTGCCTTAAACGCATAATCATTAGTTTTGTCAAATTAATTAAAAGAATCTTATGTTTACTGTTATGATAATGGTTATTATTACCAGCCATATTAAATCCTTTCATACTCTCTTAATGCTGTTGGGCTTGTTTAAGGAGATACTCTAGACCGCGATAACGAATTGCTGCGTTAAAAAATAGTAAATAGTTATTGCTTAGCTCACTCCGTAACCGGTCACATTCTTTTTCGACATTGTGTAGTTTCGCTATCAGCCGTTGGAATTCATTTTTATTTTCAAAGTTTTTGCTTGAAGCATTTTGCATAGAGGACTTATAAGCTTTGTTTTCAGCCTTTAACTCAGAAATCTGCTTTTGACTTATGATTAACTGGCTTAAGAATGTTCCTGCGGTTTGCAAATTATTTTTTTTGATTGTTTCAGAAAACCAGGTAAAAGCATTCTCAAAACTTCGCCCTTCGTCAGTAGCATGCTCTGGTAATTGTATTTCGCCATGACGGCTGGCTGCGATAATCCCTGACAGTGCCAGTAAGGTAAACGCAACATAATCATATGGCTTGGCACGCAACAGTTCGTGGGGCAGCTTGCCTTCTTCATCGATCTGTTCATCAATTCGCTGTAGCACGAAATCACGTATTACGTTCTCTGCCAAATGGTTCTGTTTACAAAAACGCGCATAAATTACTCTCTGAAGATCATACCAAAAGCCAATATTATTCTTGGCCGATTTCGCTTTTTGGCCGTGTTCACTGTATTCAAGCCAATGTAACAATTCAACAAACCATTTAACACATTGATTATAAAAGCGATTCGTTATTGCATTTATACAGTGAAGTAATTGTATGGCCTCACAAACATAAATCAATCGACGTGCTTCAATAATACCATGGTAACGTAATTTATTAATTCCCGGTATTTTTTGCGCATGAAAAAAATGCGGTGTTTGCCGCGTTTCCGGTTCAAGCAACCAGGTCTCAATGAGACTGCTGGCTTTTTTGGCATAAATATCTTTTCCGGTTATGTATGCAGCTAGAGATAGCAGGAAAGTAGCTTCGGTAAAATCTCTCAGGCGAACGGCATCGTACAAATTTGAATAATACACAGGATTAACTTTTCCATCCCGGCGGATGTATGGTAAGCCGCCGGGAGATTTGGTATTCGGCCACCAATAAAGGGCCAATGAGTAGTAATCATTGGGTGAGATACCTTTGGGAACGATAGGTTTTTGAGTTACACTAGGGTTTTTTATCTTTAGCAAACAATCCGCTTCGGATTGAAGACCTTCCAGAATTAGATTTGCCATATTATTACCCCGTGTTAACATGGCTTTAATGGCAGCCAACTGTTCACCCTTTAATAAGAATGTTTCAGGGGCATGATCAATGTTTAGAGCATCGGTTTCTCCAATTTCGGGAAACCAGGATATTCCGAAAGGAAAACCAAGAACAATATCAAGCAATAGTGCATTTTCAAGTGTTAGCATCATGATAAAAAACCTCCAGGTAACAACTTATAAGGACTAATAGGACCATATAAATAAATTAAATGTAATTTTTTAGCTATATATCGATGGTCCCTGCCCGAATATTCAATTCCAGATTAATTAAACCTGCCAGTTGCGCGGCTGAAACTCTCCGTTCGGCTGTACTTCCCTGCATAAATCTTGAAAAGATATGATCTATTAATTTAACAGGAAAAAGCTTGCGCTGACGGATACCTTTCAATAAAACCAAAAACATTTCTTTGAAACTGGGGTTATTATGAAATGCAGCCCATTCGCAAAAATGTGCGCTTTGCGACAGCGGTATTGCATAGTTAAGTCCATATTTTTTATTGGCATTAACTAGTCGCTGTGTTGACTGGTTATTAATTCTTTGTTTAACAATCATTGCATATTCAATACGATTAGTGATATTTGTTTCAATTAAATCTGGAAAAATATCGGGAAATTCCTGTTTTAATAATTTAAAATATCCTTTTTCCCGGTCAGATGAATTATTTAATAACAGCATGGTAGAAATACAATGTAAGTTGCTAAATGGCCTTATGACATGGGCATCGCGTTTAAGGCCAGTCATTTTAATCCGCTGATATTGCCTTAATCCAAAATCTATTAAATCATATTTATCCAGGCCGGGTATTGACAAATCCGGTTCATCTGGAAGTAACTTTTCTAAACATATATAGTGCGAAAAGAGCTCCTGAAACTTAAAGCGATTATTTTTTTTACAGAACAGGTTAATAGCATCATCCCATTTATCAATTACGGCACCTTTTGCGCCAAAAGGTCTTGCTCCACCGGACAAAGCATCGCCCATAAAACCATGAATTCTACATTTATCAATACCTTTGTCACGGAGGATGACGAAAACATGGGCCATAACGCTATAAGAGGCGATAATTCCTAATCTCTGCACTCTTGCCACTTCTGAATCAATATCCCAGTTGATATAATTAATATTAAAGTACAAATGATTATGTAAAAAACGAGGCCCATATTTGTGTATAAATTCGTAATCGTATTGACCAGGGCACCCAAAAGTGTATGAATAGATGTTTTCTGCATTATAAAATTTTTTTAATGCACCATATAAACACCTGGAATCAAAGCCGCCACTTACACCGATTGCTATCTTCGATGTATCCGCCAAAGAGAGTTCTTCTTGAAATGATTTGACCAAAGCCTGTTTTAATAGATTTACAACTTCGTCATCTTTCACTGGATCTGAAAAATTATGTCTATTTTCAGATGCCTTTGCCAGCATTAAAAGAACATCTCTGAAGGTTTGTTCACTAAAATCGTATCCAAAGCATAAAAACTTTAGTATCTTATCATTAGAAAGAATACGGTCACTGACAGAACCTGTTACGATCGGCTTGCCCTGTAATTTCTTATTGCAGTTTGTTACTGGAGATTGGCTACCGAAACACCATTTGATTAAGCCTTTAACAAAATAAAATAATTTTTTAATTATATTTTTTTTTGGAGCCATGTTGATCTCCTTTCTAAAACAGACATTAATTTAAGTCCTGCCGTCTGATGATTGGTTTGCTTTTATACTGTTCAATAACATCCGCAGGCTTTCCATCAGCCATGATTTTACCTTCTTCAAGCCATATTGCGCGGTTACAAACTTTCTCTACAAAATCAAGTCTATGAGTTACAATTATTACCGCCTTAGCCTGTCCGAGCATTTCCTGGATCCGGGCGCTGGCTTTTTCATAAAACGAGGCGTCTCCGGCGTTTAAAGCTTCATCGATTATGAAAATGTCCGGTTTAATTGCGGCCGCGATACTGAACCCCAGCCTTGCCCTCATGCCGCTGGAATATTCTTTAACCGGCCGGTCGATGAATTCATTTAACTCGGAAAAATTAATAATATCATCGATCATGTTGATGAGGTTCTTCCTGGGAATGCCCAGCATTAAACCGTTCAGTAAAATGTTGTCCCTGCCGCTTAATTGAGAGTTAAAGCCCGTTCCAAGTGAAAGCAGCGCGGTCGTGCTGCCCTTAATGCTGACCGCCCCCGTGTCAGGCTTTAAAATGCCTGTAAGTACCCGGCATAGAGTCGTTTTACCGGCTCCGTTGGCGCCGATGATGCCGACAATTTCACCAGCATTAACGGTAAAGCTAAGGTCTTTCAAGGCCCAAAAAAAACCCTTGCCCGGTGAACCAGTATACCCCGGAGAATTCTCTTTTTTTGATAGTAAAAATTTTACGCCCACACCTTGAACAGTGATAACCCGCTCACTGGAAATTGTGGTTTTGGTTTTTACCAGTTTAATCTTTCTACTTTTTGTTCTTTGCCAGGCCGGGACAGATTCTTTGTATGCGGCGACAACTTCGCCCGGTTTGCCGCAGGCCCTGAGTGTGCCCTGGTCAATCCACAAAGCGCGGTTGCAGTGTTTTTCGATAAAGTCGGTCTGGTGCGAAACAATCACCACCATTTTGGCCCGGGCTACAAGCTCTTGCATTTTCAGCGCCGCCTTTTCATTGAAGGCCAGATCGCCCGCACTGAGCGCCTCGTCAAGAACCAGGATCTCCGGCTCCAGCATGGCGGCGATGCTGAAACCGAGGCGGGCCCGCATCCCGCTGGAGTAACGCTTCAGCGGTTCGTCGATAAAGCGGCCGAGCCCGGTAAAAGAAATAATCTGCGGCAGCAGCTTATTCATCTCCGCATGGGAAAAGCCGAGCATATAACCGTTTAAGAAGATGTTTTCCCGGCCCGTCAGTTGTTGATTGAATCCGATTCCCAGAGAAAACAGGGCGGTCACACTGCCGTTTACGGTTATTCTGCCGGTATCCGGTTTAAGCAAACCGGAAATGACCCGGCAGAGCGTGGTTTTACCCGCGCCGTTTGCGCCGATAACGCCCAGAATATCTCCATTATACCCGGTAAAAGTCAATCCTTTTAACGCCCAAAATTCTTTGTATCGCCACCGCTCTCTGGAGATAAGCCTGTAGCTCAGCGACTGGATATCATCCCGTTTCCGGCCCAGGTTGTATTTAACGCCCACATTTACAGCTTCGATAACCGGTACTCTTTCTTTATGGTCACGGGAATAATGTTTGATAGTCTCTTCGGTAATAATTTTCATAACGCACCGCCGGGTTTTATTACAATACTTTAATTATTTTATGCTCATGTTTATTGAAGATAATTAACATAAGGACTATCACAACCAGGGAAGCAGCGCCAATAGCCAATAATGGGCCGATGTTAGGAGCAGCATGGAAAATAAAAATATTACGGTACGCCGTCAAAAAATGAGCCAACGGATTTAGTTGAATTAACCAGTTTATCTTTTCTGGAAAGTTCCGGCTTTCCCAGATCACCGGCGAAGCGAAAAACCACAAGCGCAACAGGTGTCCAACCAGGTTATCTATATCTCGAAAAAAAACGCCGATGAAGGACAGTATCATGGCTATGGCCAGTAAAAAGAGAAGATTGACTAACACGATTACCGGCAGCCAGGCCAGCTCCACTCCCGGTACTATTTTCAGAAAGAGCAAGAATATGGCGATTACAACCAGGCCGAACCCGAAGTTAATTAGCTGAGACAAGGCGATGCCGAATGGGAAAATTACCTTGGGAAGATTAATCTGGGCTATAATTCCTGCTTGAGAGACTATGGCTACTGCCGATCTTCTGATTGTTGTATTAACCCAGCGCCAGATGATCATGCCGACGACCAGGTAAGGCCCAAAATTTGGGCCGCCGCGTTTAAATATAATGACCACTACGAAGTAGTAAATGGCCACGTTCAGAAGAGGATCGAGCAGCCACCAGAAATAACCCAAAAAGCTGTTGCGGTGTTCCGCCTTGAGCCCGGAGGTAACCAGATAGAATAGTAAATCCTTTCTCTTTCCTATCTCTTTTAAATAATCCTTCAACGCGTCACTTCCTGTTTTTTCTAGGTAAACCCCAGTATGGGGAGGCAGCGGCTGAAACGACCAGCAGGATGGCCAGGGGCATGATATGAAGGAGCATCCGGTTTAACGAATCGCCCGGTCCGACGCGGTAGCTGCCTTCTCTAAAATAAGCTAACATAAACGCCAGGGGGATAAAAGCGGTCACCGGGAAGCGCAAATAAACCCGGTCCGGAATATCGGTAAAGGCCAGCACGGCAACCAGGAGCGCTCCCAGGAGAACCGGGAATACGCCCCAACCGCCGGAGTCAAGGGCCAGGTTCTGTATCGTTGCCAGGGCGCTCCGGTAAAGGAGCCGGGGGTTCCCGGCAGCCATGACCACCAGGGCCAGCCAGAGGCCGGTTTCCGCCAGGATGAGTATACCGGTTGAGCGCCGCTCCACCTGCCGCCAGGCGAGAACAGGAGCCGCCATGATGGCGGCAGCGCCGAGAACGGACATGTAAACCACCGCCTCCGGCGCGGCCTGGCCTGCATCTATAAATTTTTGCCAGAGGAAACCGTGCCAGGCGCCGGTGGAAAGTCCCCAGGCCAGCAGCAGCGCGGCTCGCTGCTTCCAGGGATATTTTGCAGATACCAGTACCGGCAGCAGGGCGAGTCCAGCCAGTAGCGACCCCTCCGGCCGGGTGACCGCCAGGGCCGGTATGGCCAGAAGCTGCATGATGAACAGGGCCCGCGGCGGCAGGGCGGCGCCGCGGGCATAGAGCCAGCCGCAGCCTGCCAGGAGCAGAAGTAAAACGGCGCTCAGGGTGTGCCCGTTCACATAAAAAGCATGGTAAACAAAGCGGTGGCTGGATAAAATCCAGAGCACTGCCGCGGCGCTGAAATAAAAAATGAGGTGGGAATCCTCCAGGGAGACCCGCAGGCCTTCCCGGCAGATCCATCCCAGGGTGATAAGCGCGGCCAGCGCCAGCAGCGGCGTAATTGAGCGCAGGTAAAACGCTCCGGCCAGGTTGGCCGGCGCGTGGATCAAGGGCACAGCCAGCGAGCGCTCCAGCAGCCTTTCCGGCGGGGCGGCGTCAAGGTGACCGCTCTCCAGCAGCGAACCGGTGGACAAATACTGGTATGAATCCGGGGTCAGGTTCACCAGCCCTGCCCCGTAGAGTGCGATTACAACAACGACCACCAGCAACAGCACTGCCAAAACCGTCTTGACCGGCACAGCGAGTCCGTTATTGCGGCGGCCGCTCCAGATCCACCAGCCGGCAGGCAGGAGCACCACCAGCGTCAGGGTCAGCGCGGGCGTGGTTGGCAGGCCGGTCACGACCTGGATGGCACCGCAGATGATCTGCAGGGCCAACCCCGCGACCAGTCCGAGGGCCGGCAAAGCGCAGCCGCGGATACCCAGGGCGAAGACAAGGGCTGTCCCTCCCGCCAGCACCGCCGTTACGCTGATCAATTCAACGGTCATCGGGTTATCTCCTCAAGGGCGCCGGGCGGGAGCAGGGCGGCATCAACCAGGTACCAGACCCCATTCCGGTTCAACACAACCAGAAGAGCTGCAGCTCCCTCCTCCTTTAAAGCCAGGGCCATTTCTTCTTTACGGTTCTGTTGGGTAATCCCCTCGCCGAGGGCCACCGCATCGCCTGACGGGTCATATGCGCCGGCAAAAGTAGCCGCGTTGTAGGCCAGGCTTTCTACTTTGCCGGCCCTGGCGAATGCATATAAACATTCCACGTTCAGCGAATCCCCTTCGGGCAGCAGGATCGTGGCTCCGGGGGCTCTCTGTGAAAGAGTAAGATATGGCGCATAGCGTGAATCCTGGCCAATTTCAACCAGGCCGGGACCATAGTTTCTGACCACCGGCTGGATATTCCATTCGATGGCCGGAAACTGGGACACGTTGGCCAGGATCGCGCCGATGAGGATCCCGAGAAGGATAAACCGGGCTGCAGCGGCCCTGCCAGAGCATCCCCCGGCAGGGATACCGGTATTGTTGGATTTGATCATTGGCTATAACTCCCAGCTTATCTACAATAAATCACGGCATACATCTCCCGGTTCTTCTTTTCCCGGGTTACCATTTTGTTATTCGTTACTGATTAATTTATTCCTCTTAGTGTTGACACGGAGCGCCGCCATGGAGCGTAGAAAATGACGCGTCGTTTTGCACCGTGCAGTAATGTTAAAGCCCGGCTTCCCTCAGGGAGGGGAGTTTTCTCCTTTTTGCCGGATATGCCTGTTGATATAGGGCAGCCACGGCTGCTCCTCCAGCAAGGCGATAATATTTTCCAGTTGGAAACTGCGCTTCCCCAGAAAGTGATAAATAGCCCTGATCAGCATCAAATCTTCTTCGGTATCGATGGTGATGCGTAAATCGGGGCGGCGCAGCCTGCCCCAGGCGCTCAGGTTGGCCCGGGAAAACATATGAGGATTATCTTTGATAAATGGGGTTACATGCTCCCTTTGCCAGCTTTCTTTAGCCAGTTGATGCATTTTTTCAAGAGTTGCAAATGAAAAAACGGATACATCAACCCCCCGGGGAAATGTTCTTTCCACGGTATTGGAGGCGTAATCGGCCCCTGTTTCTTCTTTTAACTGTATGACCCGGTCAATCAGCGAGGGATCCAGTAAAGGGCAATCGGCGGTAATCCTGACGATGGGGTCGGCCTGAAAGCGCCTCGCGGCATGGTAATAGCGGGAAAGCACATCATCCTCGCTGCCCCGGTAGAATCCAACATTGTTATCCCTGGCTATCTGCACAACACGATCATCTTCCGGGAGCCCCGTGGTGGCCACAATGACCTGTTCGACTTTCCCGGCATGGCAGCACCTTTCGATGACATGGGCCAAAACCGGCCTGTCGCCGAGCAGCATGGCTACTTTACCGGGCAGCCGGGTCGAACCCATCCTGGCCTGTATAATCGCTGTTGTAACCGGCATCGCTGTCACCTCTTTCGTTTTGCTACTGCAGATCGGTCCAGGCTATAATGCTGCCTTCTTCCAGCTCCACCGCCGCTTTCTTTCCGGGCAAAGCCGGCAGCCGGCCCGGTGAGATTCCTCCCCCGGGCCGGACGACTTTAAGATGTTCAGCTTTGGCCCTGGCGATGTCGCCGTTGTGATCGGGACCGGCTTCGGCGATAATGCAGGCCGGGCCGGTCCCCTCAAACAACCGGGCTTCCAGGTTACTCTGCAAACCTATCGCCGCCTTCCTCAAGAAATTAGTGGCTGCGCCAGCCCCAGATATAATCAGGAGCTTCAGGACCGACATGGAAAAGCAAGTCAAGAATGGTTACTTCATGCACAAAGGGAGGGTAAAACTGGGGATATTCCGGGTAACCGGAATAATCTTTATAAATTACTTCGATATTGGCCTTTCTGAAAAGTTTCTCATCCAGATAACTTCTGGCTGAAGGCCCGGTCAGGTAAACATCTGCATTAACCTTGGTTAATATATCAATGAGTCGCTCGCTTTTCTTCCCCTGGGCTTTAAAAATGCGGGAATCTTTAAAATCAGTGCGGATTTTCAGTATTTCAGCGATGCACTTGATTAACGATTGGTTCAGGTTTGATAATGAAGACCATTTTGTATGAAGGTACATGTTTTCCAAAGTCTTACGGTATAGCTCGAAAAAAGGCGCCCTGGCATAGTATTGTTGTAAAGTTTTCCAATGCCGTATGCCCCAATCCCTGTCGTCAATCGCCACATCGCAGATCAAACGATTAGAGCTTTTGCCCACTGGCACCGTTAACCACTTCGTTCCCCGGTCAGTTTTGATCTTGTTTCGGTTACGCCAATCACGAGTCGTATACTGCACGTCATCATAAAAAATAAACAGATCCACGTCGTTGATGATGTCAAAATAACCTTTCCAGGGTATATAGTTTGACTGGAGGATAGCAACCTTCACCTAATCAACTGCCTTTATCATCATGTAGTTCCTTGGACGAAACCTGAAAAGCAAGTTATATTTTACTAGAAAAAATCGTTTGCTGTTCGGCTAACCATATGTAAAAAATTATGCCAGTTTCAGCATGCACCGTACGTCTCTTGGGGTGGCCAGGGGACGTCCAATCAGCGCCGCCAGCTTGGCTACACGCTCAACCAGCATGGCATTGGTCGCTAAAATAGTCCGGGCGTCACCATACCAAATATTATCTTCAAGCCCCACCCGTACGCCTCCTTCACCGGATACAACCCCAATCGCATTAACCGTTTTTTGCCACGAACCGACGCCTCCAACAGACCAGATCGAATCATCCGGCAGCTCGGAAACAATTAACCCCAGGTGAAGCAGTTTCGCCTGGGCGGAGGCAATATTACCCAGGATAATGTTGAAATAATAGGGCGGTTCAATCAGGTCTTTCCTGATCAGGTAGTGGGCGTAGTTCACCATCCCCAGGTCAAATATTTCCAGCTCGGGTTTTATACCTTTTTCTCTCATTTTGCCGGCCAGCCTTTGTATGATTTCCGGAGGGTTAGGGCTGGCAATTTTATTGAAGTTTACAGAACCCAGCGTCAGGCTGGCCATGTCCGGCTTTACATCTCCATCCAGATCCAGCACCTCGGCCCGTTCCGCAAACTCCGTGTAGCTTCTGCCGCTGGTGGTGACAACAATTACCATTTCCTTGTTTATTTCCCTGACCCGGGCAATGATTTCTCTGAACACCTCTTTTTTGTAGGTGTTTTTTCCTGTTTCGTCCCTGGCATGGATATGGGCCATTGACGCGCCCAGCCCGGCACACTGCAATATTTCCGAAGCAATCTCTTGTGGAGTTTGGGGAACATAAGGGGTCATCTCCCTGGTCGGGATCATCCCCGTGGGCGTAAAATTAATAATCAGCTTCTTCATCTTGGCTCCAATGCTATTTTTTTTGGATTACTCTTGCCGGTACGCCGGCCACCGTTTCGCCAGGGGGGACATCCCTGGCGACCAGAGCGCCGGCGCCAACAACACTGTATTCGCCAACAACCCTGTTTAGCATTACCGTAGCCCCCGCGCCGATGAAACTGCCCCGCTTAATCACCGCATTGCTGCCGATGGTTACACCCGGACCGATAAACGTAAAATCTTCAATGCAAACATCGTGGCTGATTAGCGACCTCAGGCGAACAGAAACAAAGTCCCCTATTGTAGCATTGCTCCCCACGACACATCCTTCCGGTAAAATACACCCGCGCCCGATCTTCACATAATTCATATCGATGGACGGATGAATCAAATTGGGCACCCGGCAGCCGTAAGAATCCAGTATTCCCGCAATAAACTGGCTCTTGGTCCAGTGACCGGTTACATTGCTAAAAAAAAAGGTATTTCCGCCTTCCATTAATCCGGGAATGGCTTCATGTCCTCCTAAAACCGGGTAGCCCATCACGATCTCGCCATGGGTTTCATTATTATCATCCAAAAAGCCCAGTATGTTCCAGGTTGGTTCAGCCCTGTTTATGGCGTCCACTAATTTGATGATATCGAGATACAATTTGCCGTAGATGACCAGGTTCTTCATTGAGATATCCGCTCTCCGTAAAATAAGTACCGGTGAATCTTTAAAGCCTTCGCAAACTTCCTTGTTTCCTCTACCCGGCTGTGGACGGGCTAATTGCTCCCCGCATGACCCCTGGGCTGTCCTGTGCAGTATTATAGAACTGCCTGATCAAGCCAATGATCATTTCTACGCATTCGTCCTCCATCAGGCCGTACAGCGGAAGCCTCAACAGCCTCTCGCTTTCCCTGGTAGTATACCTGTCTTCTCCGCTAAACCTGCTGAAAAGCAACCCGGCCCGGGAGCTGTGCAGCGGAACATAATGAAATACGCTGTGCACATTATTTTTCCGCAAGTAGTCTATGAGCGATGTCCTCTCGGCCAGGCCTTTTGTCTTGATATAAAACATATGCCCGTTGTGAGAGCAATCGCGAGGAACCACCGGTATATCTATGTATCCTTTAAGTTGCAGCTGTTTCAAGCCCTGGTAGTATTGTTGCCAAATACGCCTCCTTTTTTCAGTAATTTCTTCGGCTTTTTCCATCTGGGCGTACAGGAAAGCCGCGATAATCTCACTGGGCTGGTAACTGGATCCCACATCTACCCATGAATACCGGTCAACCTCACCCCGAAAGAATTTGTTGCGGTTAGTGCCTTTCTCCCAGATTATTTCTGCGCACTCAATAAAACGATCATCATTGACCAGGAGAGCGCCTCCTTCGCCTGAGATAATATTTTTGGTCTCGTGAAAGCTAATGGCGCCAAAATGGCCAAGGCGGCCCAAGGGTTGTCCTTTGTAAGTACACATCAGGCCTTGGGCGGCATCTTCAATTACCAGCAAGCCGTATCTGGCGGCAATGTCCATAATCGTATCCATCTCGCAGGAAACCCCGGCGTAGTGGACGGGGACGATGGCCCTGGTTTTTGCCGTAATGGCGCGCTCGATTTGTGTTTCATCGATATTCATGGTATCAGGCCGTATGTCAACAAACACCGGGACGGCACCGCGCAAAACAAAAGCATTGGCGGTGGATACAAAAGTAAATGAAGGCATAATCACCTCGTCACCGGGGCCGATTCCGGCCAGTAGAGCCGCCATCTCCAGGGCGGCCGTACACGAATGTGTCAGCAGAGCCTTGCGGCAGCCTGTCTTCTCTTTGAGCCAGGTCTGGCAACTCTTAGTAAAATCCCCGTTACCGGAGAGATGTCCTTTTTCAACGGCCTGTTGAATGTATTCCAGCTCTTTCCCGGAAAAATAAGGCCGGTTAAAAGGAATATGCATCTTCGATCAGTCCTTATCATTTTCATGCTATAATACGATAAAATTTGACTAATTACCTTCTTTTTGACAAGGAATCCGGAAATATAATTATGATATCTTCACTTTGTGTATTTCTCCATAATTAATTGGATGTAGAATCGGCGCGGCCACCTACAGTGATCTGTAGCTCTTTTTCGATTTTATCCAACAAAGAATCCAGCTCTTTTAGAGATGATGCTTTACAAATAATATGGCCTATTCTAAAAGAGCCATTGGTAAACCTTGACACCCTCGAGCCAACAGAAATATCTAAAACGAGCTCGATTAAATTTTCTTTATATTTTTCTTTTAACTCTTGGAGGTTTTTAAAACCGGATACAACTCCGGCTTTACTGCATCCCAGGATACGAACACCGACCGGTAGGGCCTTGTGTGCCCTAATATCTGGTTGTTTGCCCATGGCCAGCATAATTGCCGTTTCAATTAAATCAAGCCCGGTACCATATTCAATTATTTTAGGGATACAGTTTCCCCCCAATCGCGGGCTCATCTCAATAATTACAATATCCTCATCTGTTACCAGTATATCAAAATCTAGCGCGCCAACCCTGATGTCCAATAAATTAACCACTTGTTGAATGGCAGCCATGATTCCGGCTTGAGTTCCTGCTTCCAACGCGCTGGGTATGGAATGACCTGTGGGAATCATCAAAGGTAGTTGCGTTAAATATTTGTTGGTTAGCTGGTAAAATACAACCGAACCGCCTGTTACCAGAGCACTGCCTCCGACATGTATTCCATTTAACAACTGTTCAATACAGAGGATTTTATTTCTACTAAATGAGAGAGACTGATGATAAATGGCCGCTAATTGTTCATCTGGATAAATTTGATCAATAACAAAAAGGCCTTTACTCCCTGAGCTGTCAGACGGCTTAACGACTGCAGGCAGCCCTACTTCGTTTAACCCTCTTTTAAATTCGGCAAAAGTTCTTGCCGGGACAAAAGCAGGAAAAGGTAAACCACTTTGCCTTTGCAGCTCTCTAAACTGATGTTTTATACATATTTTATCAATATTGGTGTAGGGCATACTTTCTACCAAACCCATCTCCCTGGCAATATAACCGACGGATTTGACTGCGATATCAGAAGCAATTGTAAATATTCCATCGACTTTTTCCCGGCGCGCCAGATCAAGCAATGAATTTTGATCTACAATACTTATAACCTCGGACACGTGAGCCTGTTTGTGCCCGGGGTTATCCCGCAAATAATCTGCGGTTACTACTCTTAAGCCCAAACCCTTCGCTTTAATTATGGCCGGCAACTGGTACAATCCGGCCGGGATAATCATGATTGTCTTCATCACAGTGTCCTTTTTAATAGGCGTAAAAATCACCCTGCTGAATATACCAGTCAGAATAATCCATCGAAACAGCCATGCGGTCATTAAAATTTTTAGCGCAAAAATAAGTTATCGGTATATTATTGCGAAAACCTTTCCGTTCGGCCAGGCTATGGTAAAAAGTGTGCCGCGGCGCCCAGGTAGTAACCATTCTAAGGTTTAATGTTTGGGCGTAGCAGATGGCGCAATCGAGCAAATAGCTGCCTTCTTCGTAACTACCAGGTTGAAAATCAATAATATTTAACCGATCCAGGTATTGTTTAACCACCATGTAAGACGATACCTTGTTTTTTTTATGCAAAACAAAGTTGCGGTACTGGTTAATCGGATCCCGGTAATATCTCCATCGCAAATATGAACTGTTTTTAACAATGCGGTTTAAATTGGGAAATGGACATATTTCGCTGTAATCCAGGGAAAATTGGTCGTCCGTATGACAATCAACAGGTCCTTGAACAGATTTACGCTCCAGGTTTAGAGTCATTGTCGGTATTTCATAAATATCAGTGCGTCCCAGCCTGGTAATCGTTGTTCTGTGAGAGAGATGATTGGGAAAAGAAATGAGAAATTCATAGCCGTCCTCAATAAAGCTACCATCAAAAAGCTCATGAAGTTTAACAAAAATGCCGCCTCTTTGATAATCCGGATGCACCATTGAATTTATGGAGATAAGCGCTTTTCTTATTATCCCATCCAGATACATCAGGCAGGGTGACCAGGCTGCACCGGCTACGACCGCCCCATTATCCAAAGCTGCGCCGACAAAATAATCTTCCATGGGGTTTTCCATGTACCGCCACCGGAGATACTGTTTGTTTATTTCGTGATTGAAGCTCAGACGATATAATTCATAAAATTGGGGCAGTAAGGCGATAAATTCTTCCCGTTTCAAGAGTTTATATTTGATCATATTTTCCCTCTGGATTAACAAAATGATCTTGCCGCCGGTAAATGTTACGGATAAAATACCTGGGGCTTCCGCTTACTTCGCCTAAAATTCTAATTAAATATTCTCCGATAATCCCGATCGAAAGTATAATTAATCCCGCGTAAAAATTTATGAGCAAGACTAGAGTTGTCCATCCCGGCAATGCAATATGGCCCATAAAATAGGCGAGTAAATAATACAAGGCTG
>ERZ795060.1369-NODE-1369-length-28891-cov-53.197531_pt1 | contig 28891 bp, 23 predicted proteins | sample MGYA00375144_ERZ795060 | MGnify/ENA primary metagenome ERZ795060 (study PRJEB30189, sample SAMN05720157) | activated sludge metagenome | isolation source: anaerobic digester from wastewater treatment plant | place: Japan | collected 2015-05-15 ...
AGGAAAATAGGTATAAAATCAGTAAATTTTTTAGATTTATCCCAAACTACTGACTATAACCATTAAAAAGAGGTGATAAAATGGGTTTTAGATTTCTTTTGTCGATTTTATTTTGTATATGTTTTTTATTTGCAGGCTCCCATGGGTTTTCACAACCGTCTTATATGAATTTTCCGCAGGGCTCGCAAATGCCATTACAACAACCATTCATATCAGGCCAATCTACTGTATTTCCTCAGGTTCAGCCTCAACAGCAGCAGGAACAGCAGCTTCAACAGATACCACAGAAGCCCATAGAGGAGAGGCCATCTGAGTTTGAACAGTATGTGGCAGAGACAATTTTAGAGATAAATGAATTCCAGCTCGATATATTAAAGAGGCTTGACGGGGTAGAGTTCAAATACTCATCAAGGGGACTTATTAAAGGAAATGTAGCTGTTCCGGTAAGGATTATAAAGATTACGAAGAAGATGGCAAAAGAGATAGAAGAGGACAGAAGGCAGAGGGAACCAAGAGAGTATGCAAGGACACAGGAGAGAGAGATAAAGGAGGTAGAGCTCGCAGAAAAACCCATCCTTGTTGATGCAGGTTTTCTTGTAGGGACAAAAGAGGCATTGGTGGCCGCATTTAAGATAGTGGGTATAAAAAACCCTTTTTATGTATCTACAGAGATAAAACAATACGGCTATGAGCTTTTCAGGCAGCAGTCTAAAACCTTTGTCCCACCTGTTGACAGGATACCTGTAGGACCTGACTATATCATAGGCCCTGGCGATGAACTGAGGATAACACTGTGGGGTAATATAGAGGGAAACTTCAGTGTTGTTGTGGACAGAGACGGCCATATCAATATGCCAAAGATAGGCGTCCTCGGTGTTGCAGGGCTGACATTCAAAGAACTTAAAGATGTCCTGAACAAGGAGTTTTCAAAATACTACACAGGCTTTCAGATGAATGTGAGTATGGGGCTATTAAGGACCATCAGGGTCTATGTGGTAGGAAATGCAGAAAGACCGGGGAGCTACTCTATTTCATCCCTTTCTACCCTTGTGAATGCCCTTTTTGAGGCAGGTGGGCCAAACAAGACTGGCTCTATGAGAAATATCCAGCTCAAAAGAAATGGAAAGACTATAGTGAATTTCGATATGTATGATTTTCTTCTGAAAGGTGACAAATCAAAGGATATTCGGCTCATGCCTGAGGATGTGGTCTTTATACCCCCTATAGGGCCTGTTGTCGCTATAGCCGGGAGTGTGAATAACCCTGCCATATATGAACTCAAAAACGAGACAACACTCTCCCAGCTCATAGAGATGGCAGGAGGGCTAAATGCTATTGCCTTTAAGGGAAGGGTCCAGATAGAGAGGATTGTGGATAACAACAGAAAGGTTATCTTCGAGTCCGACCTCAATATGGCAACAGACAAAGACCTGACACTCCAGTCAGGGGATACACTAAAGGTATTTCAAATAGCCCCGGATAAAAGGACAATAAGACTCGCGGGTGCTGTATTCAGAGAAGGTGAATACGGGTTCAAGCTCGGTATGACCGTCAAAGACCTTATAAATATGGCAGGTGGCCTGAGATACTATGCATTCAGGAAAGAGGCTGAGCTCACAAGGCTATATGTCACAGATGGCGGGCCCAAGACAGAGAAGATATCCATAAACCTCGATGAGGCAATGAAGGGTAACCCTAAATATGATATACCTCTAAAGGAAGACGACTATATATTCGTAAGGTCTGTCCCGGAGTGGCAGCAGCATCAGTTAGTAACTATCCAGGGAGAGGTTGTGTTCCCGGGTCAATATGCCATAAGAAAGGGCGAGAGGCTCTCATCTCTCATTGAAAGGGCAGGAGGCTATACAAGTAAGGCATATCTCAGGGGAGCTGTGTTTACAAGGGAGAGGGTAAGGGAACTCCAGCAGAAAAACCTCGAAGAGATGGTATCAAGGCTGGAAAAAGAACTCTTTTCCGCGAGTTCTGCCCAGATGGCAACTGCCACCTCTGCAGAAGAGGTAGTGGCAAGAAAAGGGGAGATGGAGCAGAAACAGAGATTTATCGAGGTTTTAAAGCAATTAAAGGCAAAGGGGAGGATGACCATAAGACTTGCCCATCTGAGGCTCTTAAAAGGCAGTGAATACGATATAGAGCTCGAGGACGGTGACAACCTTTATATACCTGTTGTTAATGAGGTAGTAAACGTAGCCGGTTCTGTTATGTCAGAGGGTAGTTTTGTCTTTAATGAAAAACTCGACTATAAAGACTATATTGAGATGGCAGGTGGTTATAATAACTATGCTGACAAAGATAGTATCTATGTCTTGAAGGTAGATGGTAGCGCCACGAGGCTTCAGGGCGGATGGTTTTCATGGAGTTCATCAAGGTCAAGGTGGGAGATGGCTGGTTTTACCGAACAGATAAAATATATAGAGCCAGGTGATACAATTGTCGTCCCTGAAAAGATAGACCGTATAGCATGGCTCAGGAACATAAAAGATATAACCCAGATACTGGCAAATATGGCCCAGGTTGTGGGTATTATAAAGGCACTTTATTAAATCTGTTGTGAAAAATACTTCTGAAGCGATAGGGTATAGTGCAAAAAAATCTTACTAAATATAAACCGGATAAACCCTTATTCTTTTTATTCCTTGTATTATGCTTGATTGCATGGTTCTTTTTACCTTGTGGTCATTATCTTTTGCCAGTGAATATCGTCTCTATGGCCTATGGGGCAGATGAACCCTTTGTCAACCCTGCTAACTGGGGCGGCACAGGCCTTCTGGAGATACCAACAGCAAGGGTTCTAAAGGAAAGCACCTTCAGGGCCGGGGTTGGCATGGCACACCCCTATATATGGTATTACATGGCCATAAGCCCCTTTAAGGGCCTTGAGATGGAGGGTAGATTTACCCAGATAAGGGGTGTCCCTGCACTGACCACATCATATGGCGATTACAAAGACAAGGTCCTCGATTTCAAATACCAGTTTATCTCAGAGGGAAAATATCTGCCTGCTGTGGCATTTGCCATAAATGACCCACAGGGCACAAGACTTTATCCTTCCCAGTATTTTGTTGCGAGTAAACAGATATATCCCTTTGATTTTACCCTTGGCTTTGGAAACGGCAGATTCGGCAAGGTCCCACTTCCATCCTCTGATGAGACCTTTAAGGCAGAGATACTAAATAACCCAAAGGCCTGGTTAAAAGACGGCCAGTTTTTCGGAGGTATCCAGTTCAGTATCTCAGACAAATACGCCATCATGGCAGAATATAGCCCCATAAGATACCAAAAACAGACCTCAGACCCTGCCCAGGCAAAGTATTTCAGGAGGCATGTACCGTCTAAATTTAACTATGGTTTCAGATGGTCACCCTATAAATGGACGGATATCATCATGAGCTATCAGAGGGGTGAACAGATAGGGCTCAATGTATCTGTAGCATTTGATATAGGACAGACACTTCTACCCATATACGACCCACCTTATAAGGAAAAAAAGAAGGACAGGGAGAACCCCCTGGCTGCAAGGCTTGAGAAGGCGCTCCATGAATCAGGTTTTAGTAACATCGGTATAAGCATAGAAGGAAAGGACATAATCATAGAGGCACAGAACGACAAATATTTTTACACCCCCAGGGCAATAGGTGTAATCCTTAAGATTTTAAAAGACATAGCACCTGCTATCACAGAGCGTATTGAAATAATACTAACCAATAACAGAATCCCCATATTGAAATACTCAACAACCAAGATAGATATAGATGAATTCTATTCAGAGAAGCTAAAGCCCGGGGAGTTTTTCTATCTATCAAAACTTAAGACCGATATAACCTGGACACCGGATATCACCATAAAGCACAAAAAATACTATGACTATGGCTTAAATCCTTCCTTTCAACAGTTTTTTAATGACCCTTCAGGCTTTTATAAATACCGACTGGGTGCATATGCATGGCTTAGCTATTTTCCCTGGCAGGGTGGGACAATAACAGGCGGCCTTGAGGGATACCCCATAAACAATATAAAGTCATCTGTAGAGCCACTTTCCATTCCTATTAGATCAGACCTCTGGCTATATATGAGAAAAAGTGTAACCCTTGGCAGGCTCATGTTCAATCAGATGTTCAAGACAGACCATGATATATATACAAGACTTGGAGGGGGACTACTGGAGATCCAGTATGCCGGGTTCGATGGTGAGATAGCAAGGCCATTTTTAAACGGGAGGCTTTACATGGGGTTGGCCGGTAGTCTTGTCAGAAAAAGGGATGTAGACAACCCCTTCAAATTGAGCTCGAGCTATACCAAGTGGTATAAAACAGCATTTTTTAATACCCGCTTTAATGTCCCGGAGGCAGAGCTATCCTTTGATTTCAAGACAGGTAGGTTCCTTGCTGGCGATAAAGGTACGAGGCTTACCATATCAAAGTTCATAAACGGGGTCGTCCTCTCTGTATGGTATAGCTGGACAAACACAACGAGTGTCTTCAAAGACCCATACAACAGGGGGTACCACGACAAAGGTATTGCCCTTACCCTTCCATTGAGGCTCTTTACAGGTTATGATACAAAGACTACATACAACTATACTATCTCTCCATGGACAAGGGATGTGGCACAGGATATATATCACTACAGCACCTTGTTCGATTTTTTTGGAAGAAATACAAAAATATTTCTTGACAAGGATAGGCCTATGATTTATAAATAACACGAAGAGGGGAATAATAGATTATTAACTAAAAAGGAGGTATAAGGAATGAAGAAAGTATTTGGCATTTTGGTAGCGGTTGTCTTTATTGTAAGCCTTGTTGTGCCCTCTATGGTCTTTGCCCAGGAAGCAGGAGGAACTGGTGCAGGTGCAGGTACTGGCGCAGGTGCTGGTGCAGCAGCAGGTACAGGCGTGGCAGCTGGCGTAGGTGCTGGCACAGTAGCAGCTGGTGTAGTCGGTGCAGCAGCAATAGGCGCAGGTGTAGCAGCAGCCACAGGCTCATCAGGTGGCAACGTCCCAGCAGCACACCACCACTAATCTTTAAACTCGAAAATAAAAAACTGGAGGCCAAAAACCTCCAGTTTTTTATCCCTCTTTTTCTATGAAAAAAAATACTGTAGTCTTTTTTTGTCTTATTCTTTTAATTCTGCTTGCAGGACAGGCTTACTCCCAGAGTTCCAATCCAGAAGAGGATAGAGTCCTCACATCAGCGGAAACAATATTCAAGATGATGCATTTAAAAAATTATAAAGGTATATGGGATTGCCTAACAGAAAAATCAAAACAGAGGATAGTTGATGACACCTTTAAAGACATCCTTAAGATAAGCAAGGAAAATAAAAAATTTGTAACATACACAAAGGATATGGTCTTTAATGATTTCGAGGCAGCAGGCACCATAGCAAAGGAATACTGGGATGCCTTCCTCGATAACTTTGACCCTGTAACTGTCCTTGAGCAGAGCACATGGAAGATGGGTAAGATAGAACCAAACTATGCAGAGGTCATAATACATTACAGAAAATCAGAGAGACCTGCCATACTACAGATGTTTAAGGAAAAAGGCATATGGAAGACCGGCCTTGTGGAGACATTCTGGACATTAATAAGATAGTCTATAACAATATAAAATGATTTGAATCTCATAAAAGATGAATCTCGAAATTCTAAAGAATTCAATTATAAAATTATTTCCATTTTACACTTACTCCTTACCCCATACCCCTTACCCCTTACTTTTTCGCTGAGGTGATTTATGTCAGACTATGATGATAGACCTAACTGGTGCGAGATAGACCGCCAAAAGGACAGAAGCAGACACTATGGAAGACCCTCTGAAAAGACACAGGACAGACAAAAACCAGATTCTGATAGGTGGGAGTCAGGCAGGAGAAAACAGGCCCTGGACAGGTTATTTAAAGGGGAAAAGGGCACCCTGGAGCATGACAGGCTTTTTAATAAAATCCATAAATCCTTTGGTACAGGCTCTTTTCTTGCAAATATCAAGGCCTATATAGACAGATACGGCATGCCTGACGATGCACCAACCCTGATGCTCATCCTCGACTCAGGCAGCGTAGAATACATTTTAGAGGCATTGGACAAACTCAAAACTATCTTTCAAGGTCTGAGCAGTCGCCAGAAAGATGATGTAAAAAGAAAGCTCTCCATAATAAAGATGACTGACAAGTCCCCTAAAGTTAGGGAAAAGGCAGAAGAAACCCTCGAATCATTGTAAGGACAGCAGACAGGCCTAAATGTATGGCTTGAAGATTACAAAAAAATATCCCCACCATCCAGGTAAATATTACTATGGGAAAATACCGATGCAGACCTTCCTTGATGCTCTTATTCTCACCTGGGATAAAATAAAAAGACATACATATTCAACAAAAATTATTAACGGGATATCTTTCATTTTTTTCTGATAAGATAAAGCAAAAAAATAATACCAAATATTGTGAACAAAAGACCTGCGTAAAAAGAAACAGGGACGTACTTGAATACAATTTCATGCCTGCCATGTTGAACCCTTATGGCCCTGAAGGCGAGATTTGCCCTGTATATTTTTGTCTCCATGCCGTCAATGAACGCCTTCCAGCCCGGATAAAAGGTATCTGTTACATAGAGGTATGCATCCTTTTCGCTTTCACATCTGAGCTCTATCCTGTTCGGTTTATAAGATAGAATCGTGACGCTACCCTGAAGCATTTCATCTTTTTCTGATGGGGTATTTTTCAGTGTATCTAAAGGATTCCTTTCTGGGTCAATAATAATGAGATGGGAACGTAAATCAATGGCCTTATCCTCCATCTTCTCTATGGCAGTCTTTATGTCTTTAACAAATATGGCATTTTGATATAGTAAGAACCTCCCCGGTGCCTCCTTATATCTATAAAGCCTTAATGTCTCTTCATCTGCCTGTTTTTCATCCTTTTCTTTTTCATCCTTTTTCGGCCTTATTATCTTTACCTTAAGGCTATCCAAAAACTCAAAACCACTCTCATTTATCTCTTTAGCGGATATGATATAGCCTATCCCGAATATGTCAAAAAACCTCTTTGCCCCTTGTATGGTCTTTGTGGCATAAAGCATATTGGTAAATATCTCATAGTCTGCAATGCGTAGCACCTCCATGCCGCTTTCTGTATATAGACCCTTTATGGCAGCATAGGCAGGCCCCATTGACATCCTGTCTTCCGGGTATAATTTGAATGTGTCCTTGGTTATGGGCGTGACTATGTAACGCTCTTTCTTTTCATTTCCCATCTTTTCTTCAAAGGTATGTTTTTTCATATAGTCCTTCCATGCATCCAGTTGATAATAACCGTAATTTGCAAGAAAGAGATCTGCAGTAAGTATGGTGACAAGGAAAAAAAACGCAATTTTCTTGTATTTAATCCTCAAAGAGATAAGGAGCATGATGCAAAAAAAGAAAGAGAATAATAGAAAACGTTTTATATTGTGGATGTTGAAGTCTATGTCATTAAATGCATTGGGTTTTATATTATATCTCTCAAAAAGATCTTTTACATCCTGATTGAAAAGGTTCACATAGCCCCAGGCAATGGCAAAGAGAAAGCCTACATAAAATACAACCTTTATAATCTTCTGCGTCTTTAAATCTCTATCTTTTATGCCCTGTTTCAATCTATCGAACCCAAGGCCGCTTGTTACTCCTATAATAAAAAAGAATACAAAGAGAAATTTTACCGGGTATCTCACGCTATTAAAAGGCGGGATATGAAACAGGATTTTATAAAAAGGTGTGTTCCCTCCCAGGGCAAATATAAACGATATAACAATGAGGACAATAAACAGCCATTTCTTTCTGTCTTTTGAAATAAAATAAAAGATAGACAGTATAAAAGGGGCTATGCCAAGATATACGGTCTTTAACCACGACTGGTTAGCCCAGTATTTGGCATCACTCTGCAAATAACCGTACGGATTGGGAAGGAAAAACTGGATAAAGTCCTTCCATGCAAAAGACCATGTAACAGCCTCATGGTAAGATAAACCGGTCTTTCTTATACTCTGAGACGAAAGCTCAAAGAAGGGGAGAAACTGGACAGAACTTAAAAGTATAAACAAAAACAGGGTAAAAAAAAGGGCAAAACACCTTATAAATATCCCGTGAGAAACCTCATGAGAAAAAAGAGGATAAAAGACTGCAATTAATATCAGGACAAGGGCAGTCATCATCACTATCTCAGGGGCACCGGCAAGAAACTGCATGGTAAGGCATAGGGATGTATAGGCAAGATACCTTACCCTTAATGCTTCAAGGTATCTTAAAAAAAACATAAGGACAAGGGGAAACCACGATACAGAAAAAAGATGTGGTAAAAGATTATGAACAGACAGAAGATAACCTGAGAGCATAAATACAACCCCGCCTACAAAACAGGCGGCATTAGATGCCTTTAAGTATCTTAAAAATAGAAAGACAGTAATCCCTGAAAATACAAAATGCAGTATTATCAAATAGTTCCAGACAATAGAAAAGGGCAAAAATAGATATAAGACATGGGGTGGATAAAAAATCCCGGGTTGCAGTGTGGCAAGTAAGGGTATCCCTGAATAGTTGTATGGATTCCACAGGGGCAGCTGAAATGACTTTACAAGGCTCACCCAGAGATACTTGGGAGGGATAAAAAATCCAGCAAGGTCACGCTCGATAAAGATTAACCTTGCGGCAATGGCCTTATCAAAAAATATTAAGGCGAGGACGAAGAATACGAAAAAGTAGAAGGGCATTTAATGGATATAAAAAAGGGGGCTGATACCCCCTTTTCTTTGAAATTTAAGCAACTATTTAAAAAATCACCAGGTACCTGATTTTGTGAATTTGCCTGCTTCTGTTGTTGCTGCCCTTAAATAAGTAGCAGAATATGAACTACTACCGACGGTGATAGTCACAGTGCCTGCACTTCCTACTGTTGTCCCACCCGATGCTGCAACCGTTGCACCAGAAATTACTGCATTATTTGTTACATCAGCTAAACTATATGTAGCCGTCGGTGTAAGAAGGCTTTTTGCAAAAAGAATATTATCTGCACCCATTAACGCTGCCAATACTCCATTTGCCGTTGCCTTTTCTGCCTCTGACTTAATATCCAGATACTTAGGAATTGCTACAGCAGCAAGTATCCCCAGGATAACAATGATGATAATCAGCTCAATCAACGTAAAACCTTTTGCATTTCTTAATGTCTTCATTTAAATCCTCCTTATTTTTTAAAATTTATTATTGCCATAATTGCAACATATTTTATATAGCAATTTGTGTGCCATATTCAATTAATATATAACTACCTGCCATTATTCATAAAATAATAAGCCAGACAAATTTTTTCAATATATTTGCAACAAATATCTTATCTTACCTACAAAAATTGTAGTTAGAAATTATATAAAAACTATTGCCCTAATGGTTCTTCTTCTAATAGCCATCTCCATAGTGGCAAAATAATGATTTTTTTATTGTTGATGGTCTCTACCCCCTCATTTTCCCAGGTAATCACCATGAGTCTATCGCATTTGAGTTCTTCCCCTGCCTTTACTAATGCGCCCAATTCCCTCTTTTTTGTTTTATAATCTGAGATATCATAACAGACCTGGATCAACTCGACAATGTGGGAGCCTATTTTTATTACAAAATCCACTTCTTTACCATTTACCGTCTTATATGTGTATGGCTCTATACCTTTTCTAATAACTTCAATGGCAACAATATGTTCCATAAATTTTCCCATATCATGGCTTAAGGAAAACTTTACTGATTTTGCCATGCCTGTATCATAAGAATAAACCTTTTTGGGAGATTTTAACCTCTCCCCTGATTTAAATGAAAATCTATCCACAAAGAATAGAATAAACGCCTCGATTAGATATTTAATATAATTTTCAACAGTATGAACACTACTGAAACCAAGGATATTCTTAAGCCTTGTGCTTGTAACCTCACTGGAGTGGTTGGATATTAGATAATGGCCTAAATCAAAAAGTTTTTTTGCATATCGAACACTGTATCTTTTAGTTATATCTTTAAAAAGGATGCTTTCAAAAAGAGTGGAAAGGTATCCCTTTGGTTCAAGGTTTTTTACTACTATCTCTGGAAAACCTCCTTTTGCTATATATTCATCAAGATAATTTAAAATGAGCCCCTGCATCTCTTTGGTCTTATGTGTTTTTTCTACAGAGAAGCCTTTTGCCTCAAGAAATTCCCGGAATGAAAAAGGGAGAATCTGAAACTGGAGAAATCGGCCTGTCAGATGGGTTGAAAGTTCTCTGCTTAAAAGATGGGCATTTGAGCCGGTTATAACAATTCGAAACCCCTGTCGCTGAAGTCTATTTATAAACAGCTCCCAATCTTTTAGATTCTGAATCTCGTCAAAAAGAAGGTATCGGGTCTCACCATATATATGCCTGATGGCCTTTATGAACTCATCGTAATCAGTAACCTTAAGCAACCTTTCATCATCGAAATTAAGATAAGCGAAGTCAATACCCTGAAGTAATTGTATAGAAAATACCGATTTTCCTGCCCTTCTGGGGCCTAAAACAACCTTTATAAGGTCGTTATCCATGTTTTTTCGTGCTACATCAAGACTTTCTCTTATGACATATGTCCCTGCCAGTAAATGGTCTCTTTCTACCTTATGGGCTAACACAATATCTCTCAATTAGAACCCCTAATGCATATTATTTTCAATTTTTGTGCAGTATAAATACAATATTGCATATTTTTTAAAATTGCAATGAAAAAGTAGACTAAAGTTTTGACAAAATTATGGTTTAACAAAAGATATTCTCATATTAAAGGGGATAAAGGATATTAAATTTTGACCTTTTTAAAGCTTATTGCTTTTCAAAAAGGAAGACCGGATTTTATTGCAGATAGGCCAATACCTCTATTTTTTGTTTATGATATATACAAGGCATAATCCAAGACCTGTGTTGATATAACACATTTTAATTGTTATGATAAAAAAATGCCATTGCTCGAAGACATCTACAGAAAAAGATGGTGGGTAATCTTAAAAATCTCTTTAAATCTCACCATATTGCTTGTCATAGTCTATATTATTATGAAAAAAAAGGCTGAATTTTATCCCCTTTTTAACTCAGGCTTTCTTGTTGCTGTACCTTATGAATTTTTTATCCTGTCTTTAATCTCTTTCAGGATATTTTATCTTGCCCGCACTTTAAATGAAAAAATCTCTCTAAAAAACATCTATTTAATCACTCTCACCACAAAATTTTACAATATATTACTTCCATCAATTTTTGTAGAGGGTATTAGGGGGGCAAAATACTATTTTGCAGGGATGCAGGATAAATATAATATCCTGTTTCTCGTTGCCTTTGATAGAATAATGGGGTTTATCACCTTTTTTATAATCTTTATATTTTCAATCTTTTTGTTGAAAATCTCCCATATGAATTACATAGTGCTTATGCCTTCTCTTATCTTTTTTCCCATTTATATCATTGCCTCATTCAATGTGGGGAGAATCAGGCATGCCTTAAATCACACATTTTTTAATAGACATCTATCTAAAAAAACTCTTTTTTTTGCCTTTGTATTATCTTTTACCGCCCAGACGGCAATTATTCTTAAATATTTTTATTTATTCCATCTATTAGGGGGTCTTGACCTTAATTTTATCCAGACTATCTATGTAGGTTCAGCATCTCATCTATCTCAGATTATCCCTGTTTCTTCAGGGCTTTTCAGCATCAAAGACGGTCTTTTGTTCTTTATTTTAAGTTCAAAACAGGGTGAATATATTACTGCTTTAAGGCTTGTACTTTTTTTGGGTGGCATTGAGCTCATAACAGGTATAGCAGGGGGGATAATAGAATCTATAGGTCTTACAAAAAAGACCATGATTCATAAAAAATAGAATGAAATTTTTTCTTCCTTTCATTATAACCCTTTTGATTTTTGTTTTGTATGTTGTCTTTTTCCCCTTTCGTTTTTATATCCATCCTCTCTTTACAATGATAACCCATGGGGTCTCCGGGGGTAAGATATATTTTTTTCTTATCTATTCCTTTATTTTGTTTTTTATCCTGCATCTTTTTAGAAATAAGAAAAATCCTACTGGAATAAGCAGTAAATACCTGTGGTGCAGAAGGCTTTTCTTTATTTCTGTGTTTTTGGGTATGGCATCCTCCATGGGGTCTTACCTCTATTATATATACAGATATGACCTGTCAATAGAAAACTATCACTATCATTTTAAAGAGGTATATAACTCTGTTAATTTTTTACCCCATATACACACATCAAAATTATACCTCTATATTGCTGGTAAGGCTTTGGGCATAAGCCATCTATTAAAAAATATGGATGACGGCAGAGTCTTTTTTGAGGCCATACCTGTCTATTATGCCTATTTGACATTATTATCAATCATTTTATCTATTCCCTTGAGTTTTTATCTTGTCAGAGATATAGTCTATAAATGGGATGAAAGATTTAGAACAGGCATAGCCATCCTCTGCTGTATTGCTTTCAGCTCTGTCATTAAAACCATCTCTGATGGTGGGCCTCTATCATACGATTTCTTAATGGGAATAAATATAATCTTTGTCCTAACGATGTCAAAATGCCCGGAAGATGTAATTGCCTTCTTTAAAAATAGATGGAGGATTTTTTTCTGGGGATTATTCGTTGTCTTTTCTTTTATGTGTCTTGTGGATAATTCTTTTGAAATCCTAAAATACACGGTCAAAAACAGTTTCAATATCGTTATGGTTTATGCCTTTATCTATTTCTTTACAGTCAAAGACAAAATTGGCAGGAGGTGGTTTTTATCCATATCTTTCTGTTTTCTTTTATTTTTTTCATATACCCTTTATTTACGCTATATGGTCTATATCAGACCTTTTCATATTGAATTAGATAGGGGTACAAAGATCCATTATTTTTATTATAAAGACAGAGCCCTGCCTGACTTTTTAAAAAACATTAAACCCATATTCAATGAAGGATTTATAGATATATACAGCATAGACATAGAAAAAAAAGTAAAAACAATAGATATATACAGGGCTTTTAATGAAAATCCTTACAGGGGCAGGCATATTGCCATTATAACCCCGAAGAAAAGGCAGGCTTATGGGATAATAGGTGATATTTTATTTATAGACCTCAAAGACAAAAATGCCTCTTTAAAGGTGCCGCAGATCCTCCATTTAAAAATGTCAAAAAAGGATGCTGTCAAAGATGTTTTACAGGCAGAGATAGCCTTTGACCCTTCTTATTTTCCTGCTTTGTCCCATGTGGAAGAGGTCAGGATTACTCAAATCGATGAAAACCACAAGTTCGTCATGTATTATTTCTTAAACAGGTTCTTCTTTTATTACGGTGTAAGGGAATATATCCTTACCCCGGTTGCCTTCTATAGATTTAATTGAAACCTGTATAAGTGGCGTCTATTGCCGGCTTTTCTCTGTCGTAATATATAGTTACAACACCGCCGCTTTTAAAAGGAATGCTCAACTGTCTTCCAGAACCGTCTGTGGCATAATCTCTTATTGAGCCCCTCTGGTCATCAAAACGGGAGACAATGCTTTGATCTATTACCAGAGTTTCCTTTCCGGTAAACCCCATAGTATCATTGTATAGTTTTACAAAACTTGGAATAGATATATTATCTCGAAAGTCCTTTAAGGTCCCTTTATTCTTTGCTATCCAGTTGGAATAATAGATGGTCAAGGCCGACCTCATGGCACCTACAAGGCCTTCTGCTACTGCCTTCTCTGCTGCCTTTTTTGAATCAAGATATTTTGGTATGGCAATAGCGGCAATAATCCCAAGAATAACAATAATTATAATAAGCTCGATGAGTGTAAAACCCTTATCTTTTCTTGTTAATTTCATAGTCTTACCCCTAAATTTTTTTTATAATTTAGCAATTTTCATGCCACAAGTTTTATAACATAAACTATAATCTAAAATGCATTTCTGAAATAAATTTCCACATTTTTTGCATTTAGACAACAAAAATTGTAGATAAATTAGCCCCCTTAAAACCCATGCAAATATATCCATATTAATTTTCTGTCTTTCCTGTCTCAATCCCGTATTTTTTTACCCTGTACCACATGCTCCGCTCTGTAATGCCCAAAAGTTTTGCTGCCTTGGCCTGCATACCTCTGGTCTTTTTTAATGCCTCCTCTATCATCTTTTTTTCCAGTGATGATATGGCCTCATCAAGGCTCATATCTGAATAATACTGCATCTCGAGTCTGTAATTGCCTTTCATATGAAGGGGCAGGTCATCTACGGTTATGTGATTGTTATCGCACATGGCAGATGCCCTCTTTATCACATTTATCAGCTCCCTGACATTACCGGGCCAGCTGTAGTTTATAAACAACTCCCTCACATCTTTATCCATGGAGACCATAACCCCTGTGTCTTTTGATATATCCAGAAGCACCTTATCTACCAGTACATCTATATCCTCTTTCCTCTCCCTCAAGGGCGGGATATGGATATAAACCTGGGCAAGCCTGAAGAACAGGTCTTCTCGAAAAGCCCCGTTTTTTATTGCCTCTTTAAGGTTTTTGTTTGTTGTGGAGATGATTTTTGCATCTATTTTAATCTTGTTTGTAGCGCCAAGGCGCTCGAACTCCTTATTTTCCACAACCCTTAAAAGCTTTGCCTGAAGATACGGTGTCATCTCTCCTATCTCATCGAGGCATATGGAACCTCTATCTGCAAGCTCAAATTTTCCCTGCTTTTTCTGTAATGCCCCGGTGAATGCACCCTTTTCATAACCAAAGAGCTCACTCTCCAAAAGGTTATCCGGGATGGATGCACAATTGACTACCACAAAATCCCCTTTTCTTTCAGAATACCTGTGGATGAGCCGGGCTATCTCTTCCTTACCTACCCCTGTTTCACCGGTAATCAATGCTGTGAGGTCTTTTTTGGCTATCTTTTCAACTGTATTAAAAATATTCTTCATAGCCTGAGACCTTCCCACAACACCATAAAGAGTGCCAGCGTATAAGATCTCCTTTCTCTGAGTCTCTATCTCCTTTTTTAACTCTTTTGTCTTAATAGACCTTTTCACCATGACCTTTAAATCATTTAAAGGCACGGGTTTTACGAAAAAATCAACTGCCCCTTTTTTTATGGCCTCTATGGCATTTTTCTTTGTCCCGTAGGCAGTGATGATGATAATGGGTATGTTGTAAGACCTTAATTCCTCTGTGGCAGTCAACCCATCTTTACCGGGTAGACTGATATCCATCAATATTAAATCAATATCCCTGTCTATTTTTCCTAAGGCAGACTCGTAAGAATCAAAGGATTCAACGAGATAGCCCTCATCTTTTAATGCCTCTTCAAGAAAAAACCTTACACCTTTGTCGTCTTCAATGATTACTACCTTTTCATTCATTTCCTCTTCCTGAAAGTTTAAAATTATTTAATAACCTTCGGTAATCGCACTGTAAATGTTGTGCCTCTGTCGCTACTTTCAACATCTATATTGCCATTATGTAATCTTATGTTTTTCATGGCTATAAAAAGACCTATACCCCTGCCCCCTCTTTTCTTTGTGAAAAAGGGTTTGAAGATATTCTCCCTGTCGTCTTTCTCCACCGATGAGTGCTCATTGTAAACAGATACAGTAATATCTCCGTCTGCCCTGATAACTATTCTTACACTGCCCTTTTCCTTCTCATATTCAAAGGCATTTTTTATAATATTGAATAGGGCCTGATAGATCTTGTTTTTATCGCCTCTATACATAATGGGCTTTTTTTCATCAAATACCCATGATACATCACTGAATTGAAGGCTCAATGTATTTAGGGCATCCCTTATAACAGATACTAAATCGAACTCTGCCTCATCCACAGCATCATCGGTAAAATCCAGTATTTCCTTTGTAAAATCATCTATCTTCTTTGCAGAATTCAAAATGGTATCTATATATAAATTCTCCTTTTCCCCTGTGAGTCTTGATTTTAAAAGTTCACTCATGCCTGTTATGGTATTCAATGGATTTCTTACCTCATGGGCTACCATAAGGGACATATAGCCAAGGGGCACAATATAATCAAGCCTTGTTATCTCTTTTTTTAAGTCTATATCACCCTCTTTATCTCTTTCCCTGTCAAGCCTTGCAAGCTCCATGAGCCTTTCTATGACATTATATACCTCTATCATCTGTCCCCTGATTTTTCCTCTATCGTCAATAGTTATGGTCCTTTCCACCTTTCTTATGAGCTCTTTTATGGGCTCTGTCATGGCAAGAACAACAAATAAAGAACATATGGCAGTGAATAAAGAGGCGGCTATCACCCACAAAAAGAAATGACCCTGGTCCATGTCATGGGTCCTTATGGCTATGACTGCAGAGAGGATGCTTGAGAGAAATACTATAAGGGGTATTATTATGTTCAGGCTGTATCTTAAGTTTTCAGGGTTTTTTATGTATCTCATCAACCCCCGCCTTTCATGGCGCTCATCATGTTCCACCAGGGCATAAATATGGCAAGGGCCATAAAAAGAACCATTATAGATAGGCCTGCGGTCAATATGGGCTCAACCCAGGCAGAAAGCCTTCCCACAGAATATGTAATCTCCCTGTCATAGTGATTGGATACCTCGTTGAGCATCTCTTCAAGGGAACCTGTGCTCTCACCGGTAGAAACGAGATGTATGACAAGAGGGGGGAATATCCCTGTCTCTTTTAGGGGCCTTGATATACCCTTACCTTTTTCTATCTTCATACCCACTTCATCTATCTTGCCTGCTATGTATGCATTACCTATGGTCTTTGAGACTATCTCCAGGGCCTTTATAACAGGAACCCCAGCCCTTATCATGTTCTCAAACATATTGGCAAACCTGCTCATATAGATTTTATGGAGTATATCTCCCAAAAGGGGTAGCCTCAGTTTAAACCTGTCCCATTGGAGCCTGCCATTTTCTGTTCTTTTATAAAACACAAAACCAACTATCAATATTATGACCCCTGCAATAAGATATACACCATACTGCTGGACTATGTCGTTTATAAGTATCATTATCCTTGTGGGTAGAGGTAAATCAATCTTTGCGCTCTTAAAAAGAGGGACAAACTTGGGGATTACAAATGTCACAAGGACGAAAAAGGCAACCATAAGGCTTACAATTACCATGACAGGGTATCTAAGGGCAGACTTTATCATCTCCTTTGTCTTCATCTGAAACTCAAGCATGCCTATGAGCCTCTCCAGGACATCTTCGAGGACACCGCCTATCTCCCCTGCCCTTATCATGCTTATATAAACCTCGGGGAAAACATCGCTGTGTCTTGCCATGGCCTCGGAAAAGCTCTTACCTTTGTCTATATCCATATAGATATCTCTTATTATGTTTTTAAGCCTCTCTTTTGTTGTCTGCTCTTCCAGCGCCTTTAAGCCTGATATTAAAGGTATACCTGCCTTTATTATGGTCTGGAGTTGTCTTGTAAAGAATATGAGGTCATCATAGGTTATCTTCTGATAACCGCCCAATAAGGACTTAATGGATGTGGCACCAGAGGTGCCGCCTATACCCTTTACCTCTGAGACAGACACAGGATATAATCCAAGGCTGTCAAGCTGCATATACACAGCCCTGATGTTGTCTGCATCCATATTCCCTGTTATAAGGCTACCCTTATCGTCCCTTGCCCTATAAGAAAAAACAGCCATAGATTATAACTCGTTTTTTGTGCAGGCCAACGCCTTATAGCCTTGCCTTCTACCAGCCCGGATAACCATATCTTATCCCTCCTGTGACAGGCCCATTGCCTCTTCAAGGGTTGTTATGCCGAGGATTGCCTTTCTTATGGCATCATCCTTCATTGTCTTCATGCCATTCTCTATAGCCCTGTTCTTTATCTCCTCGCTGGACACCTTCTTTACTATAAGCTCCCTTATATCATCATCTACAGTTAAGACCTCAAATGTCCCAACCCTGCCTTTATAGCCTGTATTTCTGCAGACAGGGCAGCCCCTTCCCCTGTAGAGTGGGACAGACTCTTTTATCCCTGCACTCTCTAATATAGCCTTTGATGGATAATACGACTCCTTACACTCATCGCATATCTTCCTTAAAAGCCTCTGGGCAATTACGCAGGTTACAGAGGATGCCACAAGAAATGGTTCAATCCCCATCTCTACAAGTCTTGTTAATGCCCCGGCAGAGTCATTCGTATGAAAGGTAGATAAGACAATGTGGCCAGTTAATGATGCATGGGTGGCGATGGTTGCTGTCTCGGCATCCCTTATCTCACCTACCATTATAATATCCGGGTCCTGTCTCAATATTGCCCTGAGGCCTGTATCAAATGTAAGGCCTGCCTTTGGGTTAATCTGACTCTGTGTTATACCCTCAATGGTATATTCCACCGGGTCCTCAAGGGTTATGATATTCTTTTCAGGTGTGTTAATAGTGGCAAGTATGGCATATAATGTAGTTGATTTGCCACTCCCTGTGGGTCCTGTAGCCATTATGAAACCATAAGGTCTTTTTAATACCCTCAACAGTCTTTCCCTGTCTGCATCCAAAAGGCCGAGTCTCTCTATACCATAAAGGGCAGAGTTTTTATCCAAAAGCCTCATAACCACCTTCTCTCCATAGATTGTGGGAAAGGTCGAGACCCTTATGCTCACATCTTTCATGTTCTCTTTGATATCAAACCTGCCGTCCTGGGGCACCCTTGTCTTAGCAATATCCATACCAGAGAGTATTTTTATCCTTGATATTATTGACTGAAACAACTTTTTCTGGGGTGATGGGACCTCCCTCAATCTCCCATCTATCCTCATCCTTATCCTCATCTCCTTCTCCAGAGGCTCTATATGCACATCGCTCACATTGTCCTGTATTGCCTGAGAGATAATGCTGTTTACGAGTTTTATAACAGGTTCATCCTCCACTGCCTCGGCAGGCGTTATTACCTCTTCTACAAGCCCTGTCTCATCTATAGCCTCTAAGTCTTTTATCCTCTCCAAGGTCTCGTGCATAATAGACCTTGCCCCAAAATACCTCTCCATTGCCCTCTTTATCTCACCCTCTGTGGTTATGCAGGGTTCTATCTCAAGTTTTACCACCTTGGAGACCTCATCCATGGCATTAATATCAAGGGGGTCGGCCATGGCAAGCCTCAAGACATTGAAGCGCCTCTCAACAGGCAGGACCATAAAATCCTTGCAGATATTTTCCGGGATGAGCCTGAGTATCTCCCCTGGTATTGTCACCTTATCGAGATTGATAACAGGTATCCCCAGTTGTCTGCTTATAGTCTTTATCATCTCGCTCTCGGTGATAAGCCCCATCTTTATAATGACCTTGCCCAGTTTTTCACCATATTTTTTCTGCTCTGATAGAGCCCTCTGGAGGTCAGCCTCGGTTATCTTTTTAGCCTCTATGAGTATCTCACCCAGTCTCTTTTTTACTTTGATTGGCATTCACATTCTCCTGTTATACTCATTTTTTTAGATATTCTGCCATACTCGCTATAGCGTATGCATCCTCCCATGCCACCATCTTCATTGCCAGAAGCTCATTTAGGGCCTGTTCCATAGTGTGCATGCCATGCTCAGAACCCGATTCTATCAAAGAGTATATCTGATAAGTCTTGGCCTCCCTTATGAGATTCTTTATGGCATAAGTGGAGATAAGGATCTCTGTTACAGGTATCCTCCCCGGTAGATTTAGTCTTTTTATAAGCCGCTGGGTTATAATGGCCTGGAGTGTTATGGACAGTTGAGAGCGAATCTGGTTCTGCTGATGGGGAGGGAAGACATCTATAATCCTTTCAATGGTCTGGGATGCCGATGTAGTATGGAGGGTAGATAAGACAAGATGGCCTGTCTCAGCAGCGGTTATGGCTGCCTGCATGGTCTCAATATCTCTCATCTCGCCTATTAGTATAACATCTGGGTCCTGACGGAGGACATGCCTTAAGGCACTGGAAAAGCTCATGGTATCATCGCCTACCTCCCTCTGAGAGATAACAGCCTTTTTTGATGTGTAGACATATTCAATGGGGTCTTCTATAGTAACTATATGCAGGGGCTTCTCTTTGTTTATAAGGTCAATCATGGCTGCAAGGGTTGTTGATTTACCACTCCCTGTTGGGCCTGTGACAAGGACAAGGCCGTTTGGCTTTCTCGTTATCTCCTTGATTACTTTGGGAAGATTAAGGGTATCCAAATCAGGTACTACAATGGGTATAAATCTTATTGACATGGCTATAGAGCCCCTCTGGAAGTATGCATTTACCCTGAACCTTGCCTTACCCTTGAGCTCATAGGCAAAATCTATCTCTTTTTCTCTATAAAACCTCTTTTTCCTCACATCGTCTACAATAAGCTCTTCAAAAAACGCCAAAATCTCTCTATCAGTAAGGTTATTCTTTGAAAGGGATACGAGGTCACCATCTATCCTGAAAGTAGCCGGGACATCCTTTATAAGGTGCAGGTCTGACGCACCCTTTTCTACCATAAAATTTAACAAAAACTGTATATTCATATTTTTTACCTCACGAGAAATAGATACTGTTGAACTCTATGGCCTTGATATCTCTGTCAAAAAACATAAGATAGTATCTAACTGTGCTGCCTTCATAAATCTTGGGGATTGGTATGGCCACATGACGCCACTTATCATCAAAAACTAATTCATAGGGATATTTAGGGATATCAAAACTTTTTTTCGCATTCTCCACAATCTTTACCTGAAATCTATAGACAGGCTTTTTTATCCTCACCTCTTTTATTATATAAGAAAAATTAAAAAAATGCTTCAATGTAAACTGTTGTTTTTTTCCATTAAGTATGGTGTAGTCACCTATAAAATGCGATTCACCCTTTGAGTGACCTGTATCCCTGAATAAAATACCCTGTGGTGTCTCAGCAATTATCCCTGAGGCATCAAAATATGATAGATTAATAGACTCATAATCTGCCCTATAGATAATATTCCTTCTGTCTATCTCAGCAATCCCTGTGCCATAAACATGTTGTTCAATCGCCTCAGAAGAATGTTCTATGTCTATCTCTTTTATCTTTTTTGTATCTGTAATAGCAGCCAGAAGGTCATGGTAACCTATAATGCCTTCCCTGTAGAGCCTTATCAAGGTATCGTCCATGGATATGGAGCCTTCTTTTTTCATGGAGTCCATAATAGTTGTTATCTGGTGGACCTTATCATCCTTTATAAGATTCCTGACACTCTGATTTATCTTTAAGACCTCGCAGGCACAGACAAAACCATTACCTTCCTTTTTCTTAATCAACCTCTGACACACTACACCCTGTAAAACCTGTGATACCTGTTTTCTCACCTGCTGTTTTTCATGTTCCGGGAAGAAATCTAAAATCCTGTTTATGGTCTGGACAACATTTATTGTGTGTAAGGTAGAGAAGACAAGGTGGCCTGTCTCAGCGAGTTCCAATGCTGAGGTCATAGACTCCCTGTCTCTTATCTCGCCTATGAGTATTATGTCCGGGTCTTCCCTTAATATCCTCCTCAATGCCTCGGTGTAAGACTTGGTATCCCTGCCTATCTCTCTCTGGCTTATAATGGATCTTTTATTTTTATAGACAAACTCAATGGGGTCTTCAACAGTGACTATGTGATAGCCCTTGTTTTGATTTATAATATCTATTAGTGATGCAAGGGTTGTAGATTTACCACTGCCTGTGGGGCCTGTAATAAAAACAATCCCGTCTTTAAGGTTGGTAAAATCCTTTATAGTGGATGGTAGACCAAGTGTATCAAAAGATGGCACATCTGACGGCACAGGCCTTGCCACAATGCCTGCCTGCCCCATCCTGTAGAATGCAGCCATCCTGAATCTAATACCTGTCTTTGTCTCAAAGCTATAGTCAATCTCCCGTTTTCTTTCAAGCTCATCCCTCTCCCATTCAGTAAGGGTCATCCCCAATATATCATCTATATCCCCTCTGTTTAGCTCCTTTGAGCCAAGCCTCTCTAAGCCTTTTTTATTGCCAAGGGGTGGTAGACCTGAGAAAAAGAATATACTGTGGGCACCCCTTGCAACCGCATCTTTAAGGACTCTTTGTAAAATCTCTATCTTCAAGGAATTTTAACCTTTCCAATACCTTACTCCGCTCCCCTGACCTGACAGGGCTATAGAGCAGATACTGTCTATAATATAAAACAGCCTCTTTGGCATCACCCATCTCATCCTTTATAAGGGCATAGGATAGGTACAGGGACGGCTCAGTACCACCTTTCTTCACCAGTGGTTCAAGGAGTTTTTTGGCCTCATTTAATCTGCCTTCAGAGCGTAAAAGAGCAGAGAGGTTTATATAGGCCTCCATGCCTTCCTTATCCATCTCTATAGCTTTTTTAAGATACTCCTCTGCAAGTTTTTTATTTCCCTCCCTCATATGTATAATAGCCATATTATTATACGCCTTTGCATAGTTGGGGTGCTTATCAAGTATCTTCTGATAATAAGATAGTGCATCTTTTGCAGAGCCCTCCTTCATGGCTATAACCCCGAGATTATTCAATACCTCAATATAATCTGGCTTTTCTTCCAGTATCTTGAGATATATCTTTTTAGCTGCCTCCATATTTCCCCTGCTGCTCTCTTCAACAGCGGTATTATACATCTTTGAAATCCTGTCCTCGTCGTTTCTCTTTATCACAACCCGTGTATCTTCGTGTATCTGAGCAGGTTCCTGGGGTATCTTTTCGGCATCTTTTATCCTGTCTTTTGCCCTGGTCGGCACGGTCCCTAAGGTTTCTCTGGCCTCCTGTGTTTCCTTTGTTGTCTTTACCTTATCCCCTTTGATTGACCTGGTGTCCTGAGATAAAGGGATAGACAAGGCCTGCCTGGATTTTTTTGCGACCTCTGAATCAGATACCTTTTTTGAAGGGGGTGGTATATCTTTCTTGAGTGCTACCTGAGGGGGCTGGACAGGTCTTGGCTTTGGTAATGGCATTATAAAGATTATAAAAGCCAGACATATGGCCCCTGCAAGGATATAATAAAAAGACCGTCTTGGTTTTCCCATATTAATGGCCCTTTTCTTTTCCGGTGTTACAAATATGGTCTTTCTTTCGCTCTGCGCCTTTCTTAAGGCATCGAGAATTAGGCTCATAATGACTCCTTACCGTATACTATTTTTGGTGTTAGAAAAATCACGAGCTCTGTCTTCTGTATATCCGTCTCCTTTTGTTTAAAGAGCCTTCCTATTATAGGTATATCCGAGACATCCTTTACCCCTGTCTCTGTCACCAATGATTTATTCTGTATGAGTCCTGCTATTATAACCGTCTCCCCCTCCCTCACCTTTACAATAGTATCTACCTCACGGACAGCAAGTATGGGCACGTATGCCTTTGCCCCTGTTGTGCCTGCAGGCGTTGGCATCTCAACCTGAGATACCTTATCCGTCAGCACAGGGTGTATGTTCATGAGTATATTGCCCTGATTATCTATCTGTGGGGTCACATCGAGTATTAATCCAACGGTTACAAATTTTGTTGTAAATCCTGATGTGGTGGTAGATGTACCAGTGGTGGATGAATAATCAAAATACACATCATCCTTGGCAACCTTTATAACTGCCCTCTGGTTATTTAAGGTGGATATCTTTGGTGTTGATATAAAATTTACCTTATATACAGTCTTCAACAGGTCAATAAAGGAATCAAACTTGCCTTTTGATACACCGAAACGAAAATAATTGGTGGGTGGGGTGGGAAACTTAGTTGGGTCGAATGTATCGTATATCCTCGGTATATTAAAATACCTTGTCTGGGGTGATACAAGGGCCTGCTCTATATTGATATTGAATTCACTGCCAAGCCACTTCGTACCAAGGGCAGACCAGTTGATACCATCCCTTGTCTCCTCTGTTAGGGTCACCTCCACGATCTTTGCCTCTATCATCACCTGTCTCTGGACTGTGCCTTCTATTGCCTCGAGAAACATGGCAACATTCTTTATATTTTTCATGTAATCCATGACCATAACAATAGATGCGTGCCTGTTGATAGCATACCTACCTTCTGGCGACAAGAATATCTTTATATTGTCTTCAAGGGTCTTCCAGAGATCTGCCTCTGATACTGTCTGCAGGTTTATAAGTGCTGCTGATGCCCCTGTTGTCTGCTGGCCTGAACCTGTCCCGGACGTTGCCTGTCCTGTTGAAGAGCCTGTTACAGTGCTTTTTCCCAGTTTTGTCAGGGTTACATAGTTCAAGGGGAAAAACCTTGTTTCTATCTTTGGTTTGGAGACATATACTGTCCTGTCCTCTATCTTAAACACATAGTTCAATGGTTCAAGGATATACTCAAGGGCCTTAATGAGCGTTACATCTTTGAGGTCTACAGTACATACACCCTTTACATCAGGCTCCATGATGACATTGTATCCTGTCTGTTTTGATATTGCCCTTAAGACATCCTTTATATCCGCCTCCCTCAGTGAAAAAGTAAAGAGTTCTTTTGGTTTCTCTGCCTCCATGACCTTGGCCTTCTCCAGCTGGGGTATAACAGGACTGGATATATCAACAGGCTTGGGGGTCTGCTGTACATTTTTTTCAAAGGTCTTCTCCACTGATGCGCAGGATAGACATAATAAAAACGCCATAACCAGGATGGATATCTTTTTCATCTCTTCCCCTCCCTTAAAGAAGGCCTAAATGTCTCCACCCTCTCTGCATCAGAGACAGAGACAACCTTTCTCTGACCTTTTCGAACCAATATTATCCTGTCTCTACCTATCTCTTGCACCCTGTCCTCTCCTATTAAATCACCTTTTTTTACTATATTACTGCCTAATATGGCATATCTGCCGTCACTACCCTCTATAATACCCACGAGTTTTAAAGGGACATAATTCCTTTCCTCATCTACTTTAGGGAGATTAGGGAGTAAAAAAGGGTCTCTCTGCCATGATGCATCCACAGAGCTTACCTTTTTTAACATATCGCCACCTTTTTCCTTTGCTTTTTCTGACACCTGCATTACTGTCTTTGGTGAACCCGATGTATCAACTATCTTTGGAGGGGGTGTCTTTTTGGGCCCGGCAAAAAAGAAGAGATAGATAATAATCACAACAGCACCGATGAGCGTAAAAAGCACAGGCTTACTTACCTTCAAATTTAGGCTCCTTCCTCCATGATTTGAATTCTATGAAAAATCTCCCGGTTAATACAGGGTATTCCTTTTCATCATATAAAAGCTCAGCCTTTCTTATTGCTCTATAGGCCGTATTCCCTGAAAGCCCCTCCATAAACCTCCCTATGTCCATAAACCTGCCCTTTACAATAACCTCAAATACAGGGTTTACAAAGAGGGATTTTTTCACTGCATCCACAGATGAAAAGGCATTGTTGAATGTGACTACGACTACACCATATCTCTTTGCATCCCTCACAATACCCCTTATAAAAAGAGGGAAACGGTCAAATATGGGTATATCAGACTCAAATCGTTTTATAGTGCTTATAAGCCTGTCTTCATTGGTTTTATAGTTCAGTATACTATTGATACTCATATCCAGTGTCTCTGACTCCTTTTTCAATGCCGATAATTCCTTTTCCTTGGTCTTTATTGTAGATGACAGGGGCATATAAAAAGCCAGCACCCATAATAAAATAAGAAGGACAGGAATGGCATACCAGATATAGATATTTTTAAACCTCATGGGTGGCACACCTTCCTTTAATCTCAAACTCCATAACCCCCATGCCCCTTAATGTCTTTATATCCTTACCGGAGACATCAACGCTGTAGATAAAACCTGACTCCTCAAGCCTTATTATGAGTTCAAGGAGTGTGGATTCAAGGAGGTTTTTCTCCCCGAATATGTAACCCTTCAGTTTTATTAGATATACACCCTCTGAAAGACCAGTGGCCTCTTTCTTGGGTTTAGGCTGTTGAGATGGCTGTTGTGGTAATGACTGTGGTGTCTTGGCCTGATCATCCTTTTTGGATACCTCTGACTGTAAAGGCACAGGCATCTCCAGATAAACCTCTTTTATGTAGATATCCTTGGGCAGCCTTGAGGATATATATCTAAGAAGGGAGATATATGTTACATCCCTCTTTTTTATGTCCTCCATTAAAGGCATGAGCTCTTTGTATCGGGATACGGATGCAAGACCTGAGAGCTCTGAAAGCTGCTGTTTTTTCTTTGATATGAGGGACCTGTTTAAATCTATGGCTGAATCAAGCCTTCTTTTGGCCCCAATCAGGTTTATGGATACTATGACAAGGACCGATAGGAGGGCAACAGTCCCTATTCTAATCCATTTTTTTTGAAATTCCTCTTTTTCCTGTGATTTTATCTCAGGGGGTAGCAGATTGAAAAGTAGGGGCCTCTTTATGCACAGTAGATAGGCAGGCAAAAATGCCTCGTCCATCTCAAAAGGTAATTCCAGATTGGTTATATCCTCTGCAAAATAATTCCTTAATCTCTCTATTAGATTGGGTATCTTTGAACCCCCACCTGTAAGATATAACCTCTTTATTGCCTTGTCGGGGTATTTCTGAGTGAATACAGCAAGTGTCCTCTGGACCTCACCTACAAGTCTCTCAAGGGTGACAGATAGTTTCTCCTCTGATTTTTCCGTGAAACCATACTCTTTTTTGTATTGTTCTGCCTCCTCATAACTATATCCAAAGCCACTCATCAGGGCATCTGTAAAGCTCTCCGAGGCAGTAAGTATCTCACGGACAAACAGACTCTTTCCGTTCTCTACTATGTATATGCCTGTTATACGGCCACCCAAATCTATAACCACTGAAAGCTCTGATGTTATATCTTTTAAATAGGGTGCATAGACAAAGGAGGGGTCTGTAAGGAGGGTTATCTTTTTAAAGCCTTTGTCTTTGAACAGATCAATAATCCTGTCTGCATGCACCTTTTCTATGCCTGTGAGGAATATATCCCTCTTTTTTATACCCCTTTCATCTACATCGCCTAAGACATCAAACTCATAATACGTATCCTCAATGGGGATGGAGATAACCTTAGAGGCAGACCAGGTAACAGCCTCTTTTATCTCCTCCTTTGGCATAACCGGGATGGTAAAGGATTTTTTGAAGATATCCTGCGATGTAAGCCCAATAACGACCTCGTGGTTTGTCCCTTCCCTTGAGACTATTATCTCTATAATCTCTCCGAGATTCTCGTCTGTCCCCTTGTAATCAAAATAATCACTGGAGACTAAATTAAACCTCCCTGACTTTTTCTCTAATCGGACGTATTTAATCCTGACTGTCCCTACATCAATGCCTATAATATCCATAGATCCACTTTATTCATCTTTTTTATTTATTGATTTTTCTATAAGCCTAAGCTTCATTAACCCTGCCTTTGTGATGTGGATATTCCTACTCTTTCCTGGCTCTTTTTCCACATAGCCTTTTTTTAATAATGGTTCTATATATATGGCAGCACTGTTAGTCTTCAGGTTCATCTGTTTCGCAATCTCCCTCTGGGTAGGATAATACCTGTGTTCTGTAAAATAATTAAAGATAAATAAAAGACACTCTGTCTGCCTGGCTGTAAGGGGAGGAAGGGGTATCAAATCCTCTTCGTTTTGGACAAATATAATCTCGTTTGATTGCATATCTGCCTATTATATTGCACAGGTATCTGAATAGTGTGCAATATTGTGTTCTAATTATCATTTAGAATAATATATGTCAAGAAAATAATTGAAAACTTTTGATTAAAAAAAATTGAGACCTGTGAAGAGGTCTCAATTTAAAAGGGGATGAGTTCTGCAACGGTCTTTAATAATTATATGAAAGGCCACAGAAAAACTGTCTCTCCGGGGATGGATAGTAGTTTGCCCTCGGTGGCTGGAGAAATGGATAACTTACAACACCGTATTCACTGTAACGCTTTCCTGTAAGGTTTTTTATACCGAATATACCCTCAAAGGCCTTTAATCTGTATTTAAAGTTCATATCTACTAAGGCAACCCCGGGGAGCTTTGGCATCTGATTTCTCTGGTCGGATATCATATAACGGCTCCCGAGATATGTAAGGACTATATTTGTTGTGAGGTTTTTCCAGAGATATGAGGTCTTTATGGAAAATTTGTCCTTAGGCACAAGGGGGACTATGTTTCTGTCAAAGTCTCCTCCGTCAAACCTGGCATCTGTATATGAATACTGGACAGATATGTTCAAATCCTTGATAGGGTCCATAAAGACCGCTGCCTCTATACCCTGCCTCTTAATTCTATCGTAATTGCCGTTGGCAAAGGTATAGGGGTTATAATATATCTCATCGTCTGTCTTGGAATAAAAAAGCGTAAGGCTGCCACCCAACCATTCTGTAAAGTTATATCTTGCTCCTGCATCCCATTCACCTACAGTCTGGGTTTTTAAGGCATCGTTGACAGGGGGAGCTGCCCAGACATTGAAGAGTTCATCTGCTGCCGGCATCCTGAATCCCTTGGCATAGGTTAAAAATGCATTCCCCTTTTTACCGAAGAGATAGTTTAGAGAGACCCTGAATGCCTCTTTTCTGTCGTTTACAGTCCTGTCAATGGAGGGCAGTATCCCTATATTATCCACATAGTCTATATCCCAGAAAGACTTTTGAATCCGGTAGCCTGCACTTACTATAAGGTCTTTTATGGGTGAGACCTCTTCGTTTACATAAAAGGCATAGTCAGTCCTTGTAATCTTGGTCACAGAATCGGTTGCCCAGAGACCCGGTGAAAAATCCGTTGCCCTTGTTGGGTTTTTGTAGTAGTCAAAACCGGCAACGAATGTATTATTCATGCCACCGATGGGTTTTTTTACGGTGATTTTCGGGGTGAATCCATAGGTTTTAAGTGTCCTCATGGTATACCAGTTGGTTGCTGGATATT
>ERZ795060.1370-NODE-1370-length-28888-cov-7.082891_pt1 | contig 28888 bp, 24 predicted proteins | sample MGYA00375144_ERZ795060 | MGnify/ENA primary metagenome ERZ795060 (study PRJEB30189, sample SAMN05720157) | activated sludge metagenome | isolation source: anaerobic digester from wastewater treatment plant | place: Japan | collected 2015-05-15 ...
CCATCTCGCATGGGTGAAATGGGTGTATTCTCCGGCATGATGTTCTGTGCGGACTGCGGGGCGAAGCTGTATCAGGTCAGAGCCAATGGCTGGACGCATGACAAGGAATACTTCGTCTGTGCTACCTATCGCAAAAAGAAGGGTCTGTGCAGTTCGCACCAAATACGCAATGTGATAATTGAGGAACTGGTACTTGACGATTTGCAGCAGGTCATAACCTTTGTGAAGGAACACGAGCGGGATTTCATCGCAGCTGCCACAAAAAGTTCAGAAAAGCGGATTGCCGAAGACCTGCGTATAGCTCAGAAGGAATATGAGCTGGGCCAGGCGCGAATTGCCACACTGGATAAAATCCTGAGGAAACTGTATGAAGACCGTGTAATGGAGAGAATTTCGGAGGAACGTTACTACAAAATGTCATCGGACTATGAAGCCGAACAGAGAAGCCTCGTGGAGAGGGCCACAGCGTTAAAACAGACGCTCGATGCCACAAAAGAGCAGAATCTGAACATTGACCGTTTCCTCAAGATTGTACGCAAGTACACGGAAATTACAGAGTTAAGTGCTGAAATTATTCGGGACTTCATCGAGAAGATAATTGTGTATAAGGCTGAAAAGATAGATGGTGTGCGCACCCAGCGGATTCAAATTATCTACAATTGCATCGGAGCAATAGATTTTCAGAAAATGGACGAAAAAACGGCATAGCCGCTATTCACGACTATGCCGGAATTTTTCAGGGATATAAAATCCCTATGTGAGGACAGCTTTCACTCCCCTTTTTTATTTATCCACCCTTAAGCATGGTAAAAAGTTCCACAACATCGTTATCTTTTAAAAATGTGCTCCTTGGAACCATTTTGCCATTTATTATGGTAATGCCTACGTCTAAAGGGCTGATACCATATAGATCTATTATATCCTGGATTGTTGCAGGTCCATCAATGCTTATATTGTCTATTCCGTCCGAACTGTTGGAGTATCTTTTTAAACTTGCCTTAAAAACTATTTTTAGCTTCATAAACCAACACTTCCTACAGTAAATTATCTAAACCTAATTCCTTCAATTTCTTCATCGTAGGTATGCCAATTTCATTCCAGCCTCTTGCTTCATAGTATTCATTCAGCATTATATTAAGAGGAGGCAAATGCTCTGCGCATCCGCCCTCGCCACGCTTGCTTACTAGAATCCTGGGGGGCAAAGTATCATCTTTTCTGCTAATTCCGCATCTTACATTATACATTCTCTTCAAGTTGAATATTCGCTCACCAGCCTGCAAGAACTCATCCATCTTCATATCCCAACCAGTTATCATATTGAGCCATGTCAGCAGCTTTGAGGTATCCACTCCAAACCAGACAGTAAATTTACAGATTTTCAAGCTATCATATAAACCTGAAACGTTTTGCAATCCCGCAATCATCTTGCCCTTGCCTTCTACTGTCAATGTTCCTGCCGGTTCCATCAATCCTATTTCGGGCATAGATAATGCTTTTTCGTAAAATCTACTGCCCAGATCTGACAGATGACATGCACCCCTGTTAGAAGTGGCATAGGTCAATGCAGTGCCATTAAACACACGTGGTTCATGAGCCGGAAATTCAAGGCCTTTCACTTCTATCGCAAATTCTTTGGATATGCCGCCAATTATATCGGAAGCTTTCCTGACACCATATCCAAGAAGTTCACCTATAGCTTTTTTATTGACAATCATTTCTATCATGCCTATCATGGCTTCGGGGGATCCCCATTCCAGTTTTAGACCATCAGTATCTTTCTCTGTGATAAGGCCATGCTCATAGCATTCCATTGCAAACCCTATTACACCACCTGTTGATATGGTATCCATACCATAACGATTGCATAATTCATTCGCCTTGCATATTGCCTCCAAATCCTCAATCAGGAGGTTGCTTCCCATGCAGCCTATCGTTTCATATTCAGGGCCTGCACCTTCAACACCGGCATATTTCCCTTCATTGATCCTGATTGTCCTGCCGCACCCTATAACACAATTACCACAATGGAAGGCTTTAGTCAGATACTTTTCAGTCATGACTTCACCAGTAATTTTCTCTGATTTTCTGTCCCATGCTCCCAGTTTCCAATTCTTTATGGGAAGATCCCCGGACAGTTCATTTCCTATAAGCCCTTCAGCAGTACCATGCTCATGCATGCCTCCGCGATTAAGTTTCTGAAGCTTAGCCAGTTCTGCGATTTCCTTTTTTAATGCATCAGGATTGTTAACACTTGTTTTTTTGTTCCCCTTAACGACTACAGCCTTAAGCTTTTTGGATCCCATTACAGCACCCAATCCACATCTCCCTGCAGCTCTTGCATCTTTTCCATCAGTCATGATACAAGCCAGATTAATTAATCTTTCGCCTGCTTGTCCGATAGATTGTACAACTATTCTGTTGCCATGCTTCTGCTTCAATATTTCATCTGTTTCATAAGTATCCTTTCCCCATAGTTCGGAGGCATCTTCTATTTTTGCACCATCTTCATCAATATATATGTATACGGGTTTATCAGATATGCCCTGTATTATGATACCGTCATATCCTGAAGCTTTTAGTCCCAAGCCCCAATGTCCTCCGACATCTGCTTCACCCCATATGCCTGTTAATGGAGATTTGGCTGCAACAGAATGCCTTCCACTTGAAGGTATACCGTTTCCGGTATAAGGTCCCGTCATAAATATGAGACGATTCTCCGGACCTAACGGATCTGTATGATTATCTGTTTCCTTATATAAATAGTAAGCCTGCAGACCTACGCCGCCAATATATTTTCTATACAGACTTTCTTCCGGGTATTCATCCACCATGGAATGATTGCTCAAATCAACCCTTAGAATTTTACCCATGTAGCCATTCATCATTTACTTTCCTCCTAGCTCATTATATCGATTATTTTTGATGTTCTTACCAATTCCTGCTCGTTCTTATGCACCTAAATATGCCTTTTGAACTCTATCATTGTTCAATAACTCTTTTCCTGTTCCAGAAAGCACTATACTGCCTGTTTCAAGCACATATGCCATATCAGCAATTTTAAGTGCCATACGTGCATTTTGTTCAATCAGCAATATGGTAACTCCTTCTTCGCTTATTCTCTGTATTATCTTGAATATCTCATTGACCAGGATAGGAGCAAGCCCCATGGATGGTTCATCCAGCATCATCAGCTTTGGTCTTGACATCAAAGCCCTTCCTACAGCCAGCATTTGCTGTTCTCCACCCGATAAAGTTCCTGCAAGCTGTGATTCTCTTTCTTTAAGTCTAGGAAAGTAATTGTAGACCAAATCCATGTCCTTTATTACGCTTTTTTTGTCCTTTCTTCTTGTATAGGCGCCTAATACCAGGTTTTCGTATGTAGTCAAGTCTGGAAAAACATGCCTTCCCTCCGGCACCAAAGTAATGCCCTGTTCAACTATCGCTTTTGTGGAAAGTTTTGTTATATCCTTTCCAGCAAATGTTATACTGCCCGTATTCTTTACAAGATTACAGATAGCAGACAATATTGAAGTCTTCCCAGCCCCATTGGCACCAATAAGGCTTACTATATTACCTTGGGGAACATTCATTGATACGTCTCTAACAGCATGTATTCCTCCATATTTTACATTGAGGCCTTTTATATCAAGCATCTTCCTCCACCCCCAAATATGCTTCAACAACCCTTTGATTACCCCTGATCTGTTCAGGGTTTCCTTCTGCAATAGTAATTCCATGGTCCAGTACAAGAATTCTTTCACATATACCCATAACTACTGCCATATGATGCTCTATCATTAATATGGTAAGATCAAAGGTATCTCTTATTTGCTGAATAAAATTCATAAGCTCATTGGCTTCCTGGGGATTCATGCCTGCAGCCGGCTCATCCAGCAACAGGACTTTAGGGTGGGTAGCTAATGCTCTTGCTATTTCCAGTCTTCTTTGCTGGCCATAGGGCAGAGAACCTGCTTTTTCATAGGCCAAACCAATCAACCCCACCCTTTTTAAGAGTTCCCTCGTCTCTTCCTCCATAGCTTTTTCTTCTTTTACATAACCAGGCATACGCAACGTAGCTGATATGAATGAGGATTTGATCCTCAGATGATGTCCCACCATTACATTCTGAAGTACGGATAGGTTTTGAAAAAGACGTATATTCTGAAATGTCCTGCCAATACCCAGCTTTGTAATCTTATCCGGTAATATACCAGTTATATCAATACCATCAAATACAACTGTACCGGAATTGGGTTTATAAATACCGGTAATAGCATTAAATGCCGTGGTTTTCCCAGCTCCATTAGGTCCTATCAAGCCTACTATTTCTTTCTTTTCCAATTTGAGATTAAAATCAGAAACTGCTGTAAGACCTCCAAATTTAATGGTAATATTGTTAACCTCTAGTAGACTCATTTGCTCCAGACCTCCTTTTGCTCAGGATATTCATCAAAGACAACTCTTTCTCTCCCATAATGCCATTTGGCAGGAACAATACAACCGACACCAGTATTATCGAGAAAATAACCATGCGCATTCCAGGAATTCCTGGCAATATCATAAACCCAAGGTCCAAAGTAGATTCTACAGACCTCAATGCTTCCATAAGCACAGCCATAATACAGCCTGAAACAACTGATCCGGTTATGCTTCCCATTCCACCTAATACAACTATAAGAAGAACCTGATAGGTATAAAAGAATCTGAACATGGTCGGATCTATGGTAGACAAAAGGTTAGCCAACAAGGCCCCACCTATGCCAGCCAAAAAGGCACTTATAGTGAAAGCAAGAATCTTGTGACTATATAAGTTAATACCCATAGCCTGGGCTGCTGTTTCATCCTCCCTGATGGACTTAAGGGCACTACCGTAGCTTGAATTCATCAGATTGCTGAATCCCAGTATTACCAAAACTGCAATTGCCCAACTCCAGTATATGTTGGTGTATTCAGGCAAACCCTTCAAACCAAGAGCACCATTAGTTATAGTTTGAAGATTGGTAAATATTACAGATATTATTTCTCCAAAACCCAGTGTGGCAATTGCCAGATAGTCTCCTCTCAGTTTCAGAACAGGAGAGCCAATCAGATATCCGGCTACTCCGGCAAACAAACCTGCTAAAAGCAATGCAACGAAAAAGGATGTATTTATATTCAAAAGCGCAGGTGACATTGGAGTCATGAAAAAGTTCATTTCCTTAACTTCCCTGCTCATAGTCAGTATGGCACTGGTATAGGCTCCGATGGCCATAAAACCTGCAGTTCCCAGCGAGAACAAGCCTGTGAATCCATTGGTCAGGTTTAAGCTAAGTGCAAGAATAATATTTATTGCACAAAGATTTACAATTCTTATCTTATATCCGTCAAAATTCCTCTGCATCCATGTCAGCACAATAAACAGCAACACAATAGAGCCTATGGTTAATAGTGTTTTTTTCTTGTTATGCAATTCCATCACCTACACCTTCTCAGCAATTTTTTCACCTAGTATACCAGTGGGCTTGAAAAGAAGAATCAAAATAAGTATAACAAAGGCGAAAGCATCTCTATAACCTGATAGGGCAGGCATCAAGGCTACCAGCATTATCTCACTGATACCCAGCAAAAATCCACCTAATACAGCACCGGGGATATTACCTATACCACCTACAACTGCTGCAATAAAACATTTCAAACCTGGCATTAAGCCTATTAGCGGTTGTATTTGCGGATATTTTGTTGCCCACATTATACCGCCTATAGCTGCAAGAGCTGAGCCTATTGCAAAGGTAAATGATACTACCCTGTCAACATCAATACCCATTAGTTTTGCAGTATTTATATCTTTGGCACAAGCACGCATGGACATTCCGACAACTGTATAATTGACCAGATACACAAGACCTGCAAGAATAATTACCGTAACTACTGGTATTATAAAGCTTAAAACAGGTATAGACAGCGATTCAGTTTTTATGACATGTGTTAAAGCTTCAGGTACATAAAATCTCTTTGATCTGCCACCGAAAACTACGATAGCAATATTCTCCAAAAAATAAGACACTCCCACAGCTGAGATCAGCAGGGTAATTCTTGGTGAATTTCTTTTTCTCAACGGATTGTAAGCAACTTTTTCAATGGCAACTCCTGACAGCATTGTAAGCACTATTGATAATAAAGCCGAAATCCCCCATGGCAATGAAAACAATTCGACTCCAAAGAAAGTGAAATATGCAGCAAGCATAATAATATCACCATGAGCGAAATTTATCAGTCTGATTATCCCATAAACCATGGTATATCCTATTGCAATAAGCGCATACATACTGCCCAAAGAGATGCTGTTGATAAAGTGCTGTAACAAAAGTGATGAAGTCATCGTATACCTCCATTTCCATTTTCAAGTCAAGTCAAATCAGAAGCTCCAATGGATTTTTTAATTGTTTTTCTATTATGCTGATTCTATTGCTTTATTGTCAAAACCCTGATTGATTTTAGTTGCGCTGCAGGAATGCAACTTCTCCTGCAGCGCAACAACATACACATTGTCTGATATATTGCTATTCAGGCCTTACAGAGGTTATATAATTGAACTTTCCGCCTTTGATCTGTTCTATTACTACATCCTTTATCGGATTGTGATCCTTATCAAAGTTTATTACTCCTGTTACACCTTTATAGTCTTTTACATTGACCAAAGCATCTTTAATGGCGTCCGGATCTGTTGAACCGGCTCTTTCTATGGCATCTACCAACAGCATGTATGCATCGTAACTTAAAGCTGCAGCAGAACTGGATGCTTTATTGTATTTCTTTTCAAAAGCTTGGCAATAAGCTGTTGCAGATTCAGTAGTCTGTGCAGGATCAAAGTGAGTGCTGAAATAGCTTCCTTCTATCGATGCTCCGCCTATTTCTGCAAACTCGGGAGTGTCCCAAGTATCTCCTCCCATGAAGATACTTTCTATTCCCAAATCACGGGCCTGTTTTGCTATCAATCCGGCATCGCCGTAGTTTCCAGCTGGAATAAACAATATGTCAGGATTCTTGCTCTTCACAACGGTAAGTTGTGCTGTAAATTCCTGGTCACCGGTGTTGTACTTGATTTCCTCAACTGTATTCCCTGTAGCTTTCTCAAAAGCTTCCCTGAAGAAGTTGGCCAAACCTACAGAATAGTCATTGGCTCTGTCAAGAATTATCATTGCAGTTTTAGCTTTTAAATCATTTACTGCAAAGTTTGCCAGCGCAGTTCCTTGAAGAGGATCAATAAAGCAGGATCTGAATATATATTCCTTATTCAAGGTAACAAGTGGATTGGTAGCTGTATTAGCAATCATTGGTATACCGGCTTTGTTTGCAACTTCGCTGCCCGGTATTGCAAGGGAACTTGAATAGCTTCCAATTATGGCAACAGCCTTTTCTTTGTCTATCAAACGGCTGACAGCATTGGCAGCTTCTACTTTATCGCTCTTGTCATCTACAAGCACAGTTTTAATCTTTCTACCCAACACTTCACCTTTATGCTCTTTAGCAAGGTTTATGCCTTCCATGGACATTTCTCCACCAGCGGCATTTGAACCGGTCATTGGAAGATATATGCCTATTACTATTTCACCTTCATCCGCCGAAGCCTGTGTCTGTTGTGTCTGTTGTGTTTGTTGTGTCTGTTGTGATGCGCATCCACTCAGAAGTCCCATTGCCAGTAAGCTCATAATTAAAATTACCGCCAAAAATTTTTTTGATTTCACTTTCTTATCTCTCCCTTCGTTAATAAAAAATTTAATCAGAGCACCCCAGTGATTTGTTACATAACTGGACATCACCTCTTTCATTGTGATATGTACAAGTTTTACATCGATGTCTTATCACAAAATTATCCAGACAATTCTATAGTTTTGGACCTTTAAGGAACACCTCTATAGGATCCTGGTAATTCCATGTTTCCATTTTTGTATACATACCTGATGCCACCTTTTGGATATGCTGGATCAATCTCTCTCCAGCCTGGCTTATGGTTTCTTTTTTTTCAATAATCGTACCGCAATTAAAGTCAATTTCATCTCCAGCTCTCTTATATGTCTTGGGATTGCCGGTAGTGTATAAAATGGGTGCAATTAGACCTGTCGACACAGACGGCATAGGAGGATCCACAGGAAGTGCTCCACCGCCCATCTGAAAGATCACCATATTGGCTCCTGCTGCTGCATAACCTATAAACAAAGATGTAGATGACATCCATGAATCAACAAAATACAAACCACTTTCTTTGGGTCTTTCAGCATACCTGAGTACACCGTTTATTGGGCGGGTTCCAGCTTTTGCTATAGCTCCAAGTGATTTTTCCTCCAGAGTGGTTATCCCTGCTTCAATATTTGCAGGTATGGGGTTTATGGTCCTTATATCCTCTCCAGTGGATTTTGCTTCGTTTTCTGTACGATAAACACATTCAAGGAATTTTTGCTTTACCTCATCATTCCTGCACCGTTTAGCAACTATCTCCTCAGCACCAATTACCTCTGTTGTTTCAGAAAAAAATGCAGTACCACCCTGATCAATGAGTGCATCCAGCATATAGCCAACAGTAGGGTTTCCGGATATACCTGATGTTGCATCAGACAATCCGCATTTTACTCCTATGGTCAGCTTGCCAAAATCGACGTCTGTTCTTTGAATATCCGAAATCTCTCTTGCCATGCGCCTGGCTATTCTGATACCTTGGCCCAATGCCTGATAAAATCCATTTTGTTCCTCAATGTCGAGCAAATAAACCTTTTTGCCTGACTTGGCTATCTCAGACTCGATATAAGAAGGTAACAGTTCATCGTACCCTGCATTTTTCTTGTTGCATACCAATAGTACAGCCCCTACATTTGGATTAAGCCCTAATCCTATAAGGACTCTTGATATGGTATTTCTGTCATCAGAGTCTCTCCCATCCTCGTCTCCCAGTATAAATGTCTTGCAGTTTGTTACATTTTCTGCAATTTTCGACGCTAATATATGTGACCCTCTTGTAACAGGCAGAATCAGTAAGTAGTTTCTAATTCCAATTTTGTTATCCGGTCTTTTGTATCCTAATATTTTCATCGTTTATTTCACCTTTTCAATTATTAATATCTCCACGTCCGCGGCAGCCTTCCACGTTATGAACATGTACCAAATGCCCTAAATCGATATCCCGGCTGGCTTTTCCTATGATTTCATGATATTTGATTATCGGTTCTCCCTTTTTGATATCCTTTATGGCAATCTTAAATCCAAAGGGTATCCTTTCCTTTGCTGTAAATTCATGCTTTTGTCCATTAACACTGAACGAAACTACTTCATTTTTCTCTATATCTTCTATTGCATTACCTACGTTATCTGCTTCACTCAATACAATCAAATTTTCCAAATTCATCCCTCTCTCATCACTTATATCATGCTTGTTCGGGACTGCTTGTCCAAAAATCTATAAAAGTTTCCTGAATAAATCCTCTACGTCTTTATATGAAGCTGCTCGGGGGTTTGCTCCCCTCATGCCTGGGAAACCCATTGCATCCTTAGCCAAGGCTGGAATATCCTTTTCTTCTATGCCTACCTCACCCAATGTCATGGGCAAGTTCATATCCTTCAGCATTTTTCTTACAGATTCTACTGCCATCTTTCCGGCTTCGTAATCGTTCAAACCATACGTGTCTTCTCCCAAAGCTGCAGCAACCTCTGCAAATTTTCTCGGATTTGAAATCAAATTGTACTCCATTACTACGGGCAATGCCATTCCGCAAGCCACACCATGAGCTACATTAAAGAGCCCTCCCATAGGATGTCCCATGCAGTGTGCAAGCCCCAAACCGGCTTGATCAAAAGCTACACCCGTAATAGCGGAAGCCAACAGCATCTTGCCTTTTGCATCAATATTTGTAGGTTGTGAGAAAGCCTTCCTTATGTTTTCGCCAATCAGTTTAATGGCATGAATGTTTAAAGCATCAGTAATGGGATTACCCTTCCATGTGGTGTAAGCTTCAATAGCATGTGTCAAAGCATCCATTCCGCATGCAGCCAATACATGTGCCGGTAATCCTGCCATCAGCATGGGATCAAGTATAGCCACCTCTGCATACATTGTGTCAGCATATTTAAAACCATCTTTGAACTTGGTAATGTGATCAGTTGCAACGACTGTCCTGGTTACTTCACTTCCTGTACCTGCTGTAGTAGGTATACATATTGTAGGTGCAATAACTTTATCTACAACTTTCCCCTCCATCAGGTATTCCCGCATCTTTCCCCCGTTTGTCATGAGCAAGGCTATACCCTTTGCAGAATCCATTGAGCTTCCTCCGCCCAAGCCAATTATTGTATCGACTTCATTTTCCTTGGCAAATTCATAACCTTCATCCATAATGGTATCTGTTGGGTTGACCATGATTTTATCAAACTGGCAAAACTTAACTCCAGGTGTGTCTTCTACAACTTTCTTAATCTCATCTGCCAGGCCAGCCTTTACAATGCCATTGTCACAAACCAAAAGAACTGCTTTTGATTTTAGTCTAATAAGCTCATTCTTAAGCTCCTTGATGGACCCTTCACCATAAATAATCTTAGTGGGTTCATTGAATACGAAATCATTAAATCTGTCTACTCTCAGCATTTTTAACACTCCTTTTTAAAATATTTTCATCATGTTTAATCTTTACTATATTCATTTGCCATAACTTTGATGATTGCCTTATTTGTCTCCAGCATTCCGGGGTTGCAAACATATCCCATGTTTTTTATAACTTCGCTAAAATCTGCAGATAAGATACCATCCGATGAATTTATAGGATCTCCTTTCAATGCCAGTAATGCCGATTCTACAGCCCATCCGGCAGACAGTGCCAATTTATACGAGCAACCTTCCTTGCCACCATCGCATATAATTCCTGCAATGCTTCCAATCATATTGAGTATCGTCCCCATCATTTGCTTTAAGCTTCCGCCCAGGAGATATACTACACCTACACTTGCTCCTATTCCTGCCGCTACGCCACAGCCACACATGGCGGACAGTGTCCCGGTATAGGATTTGATATAAAAAGTTACCAGATTGCTTATCACCAACGCTCTTAGTAATGCTTCTCTTGATGCTCCTATACCCTCTGCTACTGCATAGTTTGTGAGAAAAACAGTTATTCCGTGGTTACCACTTCCGGCACTGCTCATGGCAGATAATTTGCTTCCTGACATTCTGGCTTCCGATGCTGCGGAACAAAGAAACTGAGCCTTGTACATAAGATTCTCATGTATCATCCCATCTTCAACCAGCTTTGAAAGCTTCATTCCGATACCTCGTTCCATTTTGGCGCCTTCGGCTGCAAGAGCCAGGTTCATTTCGATTCCATCATTGAGAAAAGCTATTTCATCCAAAGGCACTGATTTTGCAAAATCCAGAAAATCCTCCAAGCCATAATTTTGAATCACCTTATTTGAGCTGTCCGGCTCTGCATATCTCCACTCACAATTCATCTGGCCTTCTCCACTGTCAATGTTGACTATATTTAGATGCCTGTCCATAGTAACCACACGAACTTTCCCTTCCGATGTATGCAATATAGTCTCAATAAAAAGCTTGGGGCAATCTTCTTTCACAGATATTGATACCTTTCCCTGGGATACCAATTCCTTTGCTTTATCCAAAGCATCACTGCTGATATTCTCAATCACCTGCAAGCCTTTCTCAGGTGAACCGGCAAATAAACCTAATGCAGCTGCTATCTCCAATCCTCTCTCTTTTATACCTGGAATACCAACTCTCACTCCATTTTTGTACAAACTTCCGTCTACCACTACCTCCAATTTTTCTACAGATCCTTTGAGCTTTTTTCGAGCTACGGCAGCTGAATAGGCAACTGCTACTGGTTCGGTACATCCACTGGCAGGAGCAATTTCTCTCTTTAATATACTTAGCAAGGTAGCATCTTTTTCGAGCAACTCTTCATTCCCCCTTTATTAAGATATCCATGACTGATACACAATAATATTGCAAATATTATGCCAATCATAATACTATTAATTTTACTTGCTTTTAGAAAAGTTGTGTCTCACTTTTGAGATGCAAGGTAAAAAATAAAAACACCTCATATGAGGTGTTTCAATAAATAAATACTATATCTCACTTTTGAGAATTTTCTCACAATTGAGATTAATATTCAGACTATTTATTTTTCTGTAAAGAGTTGCTCTGCTAATGTTTAGATCAGTACATACTTTTTGTATTATATGCTCTTTAGAATCCATATAGCTATACTTATTTATTGTATTCTCTATTATTTCCTTTTCAAAATTTCGGATTGTGCCATCCAGGCTATCAGTCATGTATTTGCTTATTTCTCCAAACTTTCCCTGGACAGGTTTGAGTCTTTTCTCTATGAATCTCATACTGATTGTATTGCTGGTTTCAAAATTCACTGCACATTCTATTATGCTTTGCAATTCACGTACATTGCCTGGCCAAGGGTATTTCATGAATACATCGATAACCTCATCCGATATGCCGGCAATATTTCTACCAAAGATGCTCGCATAATGCTCTGTAAAATAATTTGCAAGATAGATTATATCTTCCTTCCTTTCGCGAAGAGGAGGGATTTGAATCGGTATTACATTCAGTCTGTAGTATAAATCATCCCTAAATAAACCTTCCTTAATTCGCTGCATGAGATCCGTATTGGTAGCTGCAATTATCCTAACGTTTACCTTATGTACCTTGTTGCTTCCTACGCGGCAGATTTCTCTCTCCTGAATTATGCGCAACAGCTTGACTTGCAAACAGAATGGCATTTCGCTTATTTCATCCAAAAAAACAGTACCATTATCCGCTACTTCAAACTTTCCTATTTTATTGGCATATGCTCCCGTAAAAGCTCCTTTTTCATGTCCAAACAGCTCACTTTCCAGCAGTCCATCTGGTATGGCTCCACAGTTTATAGTCACCAAAGGATGCTCAGCTCTCTTGCTTCGGTCATGAATTGCACGTGCAAAAAGCTCTTTTCCTGTGCCACTCTCACCATAAATCAACACATTTGAATCTGTCATGGCTGCTTTCTCCGCCAGGTTCTTTGCCTCAATTAAGCTCTGGGAAACACCTAATATATTATCAAATCCAAACTTTACCCGATTTTTTGCAATGGACTGAGCTAATTGCCTTTTAAACTTGCTTACATCCTGCAGTGTCAGTATTATTTCACCGGTACTATCGCTAGTTTTTATGTGAGTAATTGTTGACAGCAATGAATACTTCTCTTTATCATACTCCACCATAATTTCGCAGGGTTCTGCATTATCATTATCCGGTAGGTTTTGCATAAGCAGTGCCTTATTCCATATCTCTCTTGCAAAACCATCATCATCATAAACACCGATATTGTTTAACAGCACTTTCAATGCCTTGTTTTTATAAAGAACATTGCCTTGATCATCATAGAGTAGAACACCTGCATTCATCAAATTCAATGCGCTTATCAGCCTATCACTCATCAACCTTTTTTCCATATTTATTTTATGTTCTGAATACTTGGCACCAAGCAGATCTGCCATTTTTTCCAAAAAGTTCAAATATATATTATAATTCTCAACTATTTTATCCTTCTGATCTTCATTAAATGCTATGACTCCTATCACGCCCACAACCTGTTCCCCATGAACTATGGGAACACAAATCATGGCTTTTTCCATACAAGTGAGATATCTGGGACAGTCCTTGCAAATATCGCTTTCTGAGCTCTGGTTTGTTATAACATATGGTTTTCCACTACACAAACAATAGTAAAAAGCAGAAGCTTTTTCAATTTTCTCCCCTATGAGCTCTTTGTATATACCTGTTCCGGAGATCCTATCCATGGCGCTGTTCATAATAGTTACGTCAATACCTAGAACTGCTTTAATGGCCTCAGCAACTTTTTGAGACATATCGTAATACTGCACAAAGTTTGTATCTTCATGGTTCATATCATCACCCCTTATCTCCTTAAATACAATTTAGAAGAATATATGAGTCAAATATTGGTCTATCAATATGAGTGCTCCCAATACAAACACATAATACGAGAAATATCTCATCTTGCCTTTTTTCAATATACCAATCATATACTTAATCGATATGTAGCCGAATATGGCTGCAAATATAAATCCTGCTCCAAGGCTCACAGAATCCAGGTTTTCCACCCCTGCCTCAAGTACGTCCTTCATATCAAATACTGCTGCTCCAAGTATGGCAGGTATGGATAACAAGAAAGAGAATCTTGCTGCAAAATCCCTGTCCATATCACGGAATAATGCGCCTGATATAGTCAAACCTGACCTTGATATCGCAGGCAGTATTGCGGCCCCCTGCATCACACCTACAAAGGCTGCATCCAGCAGACTTGTTTCTTCCACATCTTTATATCCTCTGTTAATATTTTCTGCAAAAAATAATACAAGTCCTGTAACAAAGAATTCAAAACCTAATGTTTTACCGCTGGCAAACAGGCTTTCAAAAAAATCCTTGAACACAACTCCTATGATTCCTGTTGGTATTGTACCTACTATAAGTAATAGTGTCAATCTCTGAAAGGGTCTTCTTAGTATGGAAGCCACATCCTTCCAAAAAACTGCAAAAACCGCTAATAGTGTACCCAGATGCACTACTATTCCAAAGGTAAGTGTTGGTTCTGCCACACCGAATGTTTTCTCAAAAAGTACAAGATGGCCTGAGCTGCTTATGGGCAAAAACTCTGTTATGCCTTGTATGATGCCCAGCAATATGGCCTGAATCAAAGTCATTTTGTCAACTCCTCTTCAATTTGTTGATTTGATTATACCATTTTTGACGGATAATGCCTAAATAATATTCAACAATTTTTGCAGTTCACTGCTTTATTTATATGTGTCTTGATAGTTGTCTTGTCACCTGTTATGCTTTTCTCAATGCAAACACAGGAGGTAATAACGATGCATAATACAAAAAAATTAGTTTTGGCTGCTTTATTAACATCAGTAGCAATAATTATTCCGTTTGCAGTATTTTTTAAAGTTGTAATACCACCATTTTCTGCTACTTTAGGTTCTCACGTGCCTATGTTTATTTCTATGCTGCTTGGTCCTGAGGTAGCTATAATGGTAGGTCTGGGATCAGCTTTGGGATTTTTCCTCAATCTGGCCCAATAGTAGGAGCAAGAGCTTTTATGCATGTTTTTGTAGGCATCGCCGGTGCGCTTCTAATTAAAAAAGGTGTATCATTCAGGATGGCTGCATTGATTACTGCACCGCTTCATGGTTTATTAGAAGCATTGGTTATCATACCCTTTGTTGGCATTGATATTTATAATCTGGTCGTGCTTACTGGAATTGGCACTATTCTTCATCATTCAGTTGATGCCTTCATTTCGTATGTTATGTTAGATATATTATCCAGAACAAAACATCATGATTTTGCATAAATCATATAGTGTGTATGCTACATGATAAATATGGAGCAAAAGGTTGCTTCGAACTTTTTTCGCTAGTAAACCTTATGGTTCCTTTCGATGGATGCTTCACGTCTTGAGCACCTTCCTCGGACGGCAGGATGAGTTCCACCTTGCATCCCCTATTGTGAAGGAAAGTATACTTCCCTTCATAATAAAAGTGAGGTTGCTACAGAATTTATGTTTTGTAACAACCTCATTTTGTTTGCATATAATTTAAAATTTTCTCTCCAGTTGCTTCTCGATTATGGAGGTTATGGCATCCTTTCCATAGCCATCAGGCAATGAGTCTTTTATCTTTAGTGCCTTTTTGATAAATTTCCTTGCAAGCCCCTTTGTCCTTTCAAGACCCCCGCTTTTTATCACGCATTCCAGAAGGCTTTCTCCCGAATCCTCGTCTATCATTTCGATAGCCTTCATCGTCTCTTCCTTGTATGAGCCTTGCAGCGAATATATCACAGGCAATGTATAAATTCCCTGCTTTGCATCGCTAAGCAATGGTTTGCCGACGGTTTTTTCGTTGCCTGTGAAATCCAGTATGTCATCCACTATCTGAAAAGCCATGCCGATATTTTTCCCAATATTGGTCAGTTTGGAGGTCAGCTTTTTGTCACATCCTGCTTTGTGAGCTCCCATGGCAAGGCTTAATGCAAAAAGGGCCGCGGTTTTGCCGCCTATTCTCTTAAGATACTTTCGTACGTCTACGGTTTGATCAAACTTTTGTTCATTCTGATCTATCTCACTGTCACATATATATGCGATGGCCTTGGAAAGATCCTTCAACATATCCACCTCGGCCATATCTGCCACAAGCATGAAAGCCCTTGTAAAAAGGAAGTCTCCGCAGTATACGGCAGTATTCTTCCCCAGGGCGGATTGCATGGTTTTTATACCCCTTCTCGTCTCTGCATCATCAACTATATCATCATGTATAAGGGTAGCCATGTGCATTATCTCTATGGAGGTAGCAAGAGGTATCACTGTTTCAGTTTTATAGTCACCAAAGGTGGAGCCTATTATAACGAGAGCAGGCCTCAGCCTTAGGGGCGTTCACACAGGGATTTATGAAAAAACTTGTGTGACAGCTTCAAGCGAGGCAAAAAGAGACCAGTCGTGCACAAGCGTATTTGCTTGGCATGGCTGGTCTTTTTTGCGTTATTTCGCTTTTATGGAGCGGTAGTCGTCTTCCACCGCTTCTTTCATGTCAAAGAAAACCGTCCGGCTGTCAGCGTCGAAGTAGCCCGCATAGTATTCACCTTGCTGTGTACCCAGTGCTCACATAACAAGTAGCCTAGTGAGTATGGCGATTCCGAGCACAATGCATACCCCAAAAGCGCTAAGCTCAACTACTCTCCACTTTTTAGTAGCAGTCGCGTTATCCGATTCAATTCTACGAATCCCACTTATTTCATCGAACAGGCGCACAATATCCAGTTGTCTTAGCTCTTCAATTTTCGAGTCTATAGCATATTGTCTTTCCTGAATACAAGCGACCAATTTACCAATTTCAGCGATTTGCCCTTCCTGTTTTGCAATCACGTCGGAGGTGGAATCTGTAAACTTTTTTGCAGTCTCATGAACTAAACTACGGTATCCGGCAAGCTCATTTTCAATAGATTCTAAGCTCTGATTTGTAGAATCGGAAATGGTGCCCATTAGTTGCTGCACCAAATTGCTAAGCTCGTCCTCAAGCTTTGCCTGCGCCAAAGCAGATTGCTCACTGATTTTCGACACGCCTTGCCGAGCATAGCTGTCTATGTCTGATGCTTTGATATTAAGCATCTCAACTTTATTAGTTATGTCGGCAATTATCTGCAATGCGTTGTTCTCCAATATCTTTGCCACGTTGCTTGAGGAGTCAAACAGAGCCTGAAGAGAGTCGCTCAGCGCTTTGTTTGAGCCTATAACAGCCTCTGCCTGCTCTTTTGCAGATTTGATGTCACGAAGCTCGTCTTCAATTTGTCCTATTACCTTGCTTATTTCCATTATGTTATTGCTCATACTTAACCCCTTTCTAGTTCCTGTTCACAATATCTATTTTTAAATCCCCGTAAAACTGCAAGATGTGCTTTAGCAATTATCTCCACTTTAATATCCGACAGCTTTGATAAATCATACTGTTGCGGAAAGCTCCAAATCGCCGCGTGGAAGGATTCGAAGAAGCGCCAATACTCCTCTTTAGAATCTGCCATCTCTGCAAATGCCAGCAAGCCTTGCTGGTAATCTTCTTTAATCTCATTTTCTAGAGTCACGTTATTGTTTATGCCCAAGTTAACAAGGCAGAAAAAGTTCAACAATGCCAATGCTGGATTGTTGTCGGTCAATGCCCTCCTTATTAATCTGACAGCACCTTGGAGGTGTTTAAGATTATCAATTGGTGTGCCACTGCCGCCAACCACGTCATCGTCTATCACTCTCATGTACTTTTCTACAATACCGAAAGAACTCACTTTGCCTCTATCGGTATCAATGGTAAGTGAGAACGGCTCACCTGTATCTGCCACGTAATCATCATTGGCATACTTCGAATTAAAATAGTAGTAAATAAAGTCTTTTAAATCTTCATTTACCTCTTTCCAATCTTTGGTGTCATCAAGACCCTGAATGCAGAACATGCGCATGTCATCAATGGCTCGTTTCCGCTTGACTGCTATTTTGCTATAAATGAATTCCGTTAGATATCCAAGGCACTTGTGTATTTCGTTCTGACCTTTATAGTTCGGCACATCCCTAACAATTTCTGATGCTCGTCCTTCGGAATAATACCGCATTAAAAAACGTTTCAGGGCATCATAATAAGCTCCGTCCGGCTTGCGCGTAATGACGACTCTAAATTTATGTGTAGAATAATCCTGAGTAAAGTCATCAATCAGTCCAATACAGCACATACGGTATATTGCTTTAGCAACATCCGAGTAATTGTTAGGAGCATTCTCGTTGTCGCTATATGTGATGAAAGCAACTATTTCCGTGCCCACTTCGGCTGACAAAACTTTTTCAAGCAAGTTACTGATTTTCACAGCCTCAGCTGGTTTGTATTCAGCGCTATCGCCAATGAACACCTCAACAACAGACTGGCTTAGTAATCTATGCATCGCTTTCTTCTCAACAAGGTCGCCTTTGAAATTATTGTTATAGAAGTAAATGACGGTATCGTAATCAGGATTCAAATACTGCAAATCCTTATGAGGCACTTCCATGCCCGCTTCGTTAAGAACTTCTTTAAGGTCAGTATAATATTGAAAACCTCGTGCTTCCTTGGGTATGGTTCTTAACTTGCATCCATCAAAATTATCACAGACGTGTTCTCCACATTCTTTGAACCCGAACATCCGGTTGTTTCTGCTGCAAGTAATCTTCACCAAGTCATGTTCTGGCGTAAATATATCAAAGAAAGCTGGCTCTATTTCGATATCGTAGTGTGAGAGGATCGACCGCAGGTCATCTTCCCTGAACCATTTATTTTTTAGTAATGGCAGCGGAAAATTGTTGTTTTCATATCTTTTGCTTATTCGCACCAGTCTATAGTCCGAAAACAAGATGGTTGCCAATGCGATTCTTCTATCACGACCGGCACGCCCTGCTTCCTGAACGAAGCTCTCCAAAGAACTGGGGTAGTTCATGTTTACCGTGAAGCGCACGTTAGGTTTATCTATACCCATACCAAAGGCTTTTGTTGCGACCATTAACGGGAGTTCATTATTTCTGAACCGGGTAAGATTTTCAAACGATTGCCTATCCTCTTTATCGTCATCAGATCCACCAGTAAACGTTCCGATATCCCTGATACTACGTGAAAGCGAGTCTGCATTCGCCCTCACCGAGACACCCGTATTTTTTCGATGCGGGCAAAAGACTATCCCCGCCTGTTCATATACGTCGCTTTCGGCAAACATGTCTTCAGAAATATCGCTTATAAGATCCACACCATCAAAAGAGTTTTCTATGTTATGCCTCTCGGCAAACGCAGCCTTAATATGTTCAATGCAACTGCTGCTTTGTAATTCGACGATACTGCTGGGGAGTCTTTTAATGTATGCAGGCAAAATAGTCTCTTTGCTTTTATAAGCTGCCCATTTATCATTGATGTCAACTGCGACGGGCAACCCTCTGTCAAGGTGGCCATTCTTATCATAGTATTTATCGCTAGGATAATCTACAGGAACTCGCTCAACCTTATATTGGAGTTCAAGCCTGTCCGTGTTTTCGTACCGGACGACTGTTTCGGCATCAAGTGGGTAAGCTCCATTCCCAGACAGTTCACGCTCAACATCCGAAAGCACATCAAACGATGCCGTTGCTGTTAAACCGAATAGTGTAAGACGCTTGTTTTCGTCCTTTGCACATACATAGTTGTACATATTACGCCCCAGATGAAGGTATGAAAACCTGAAGTCATGACCCCACTCTGAAACGCAATGAACCTCATCGATAACCCCATATGAGAAATATACATGCATGTCATGCATGGTCTTCAGTTTTTCTCTAAATTTGTAGATGCATAGCCTTTCAGGCGAGAGAAAAACGAATTGGAGTTCGGATGATTCCATTTGCTTTTCACGGAGGCCTCTTTCTTTTGCATCTAATGTGGAGTTGATGAAAGTGCAGGTATCGATGCCCATGTTGCACAATCCGTCGTACTGGTCTTTCATGAGGGAGCGTAGCGGATCTATAACAATGGTCACGCCAGGCTGCATCATTGCAGCAAATTGATATGTCAGAGACTTACCTCCGCCAGTTGGCAGTAACCCGATTACGTTTTTGTTTTGTAAAGCACGGTCTAATATGGGGATTTGACCCGGTCTAAAGGCTTCCTTTCTAAACAGCAGTTTGAGGAAGTATGTAAGGTGCTCTTTTGCATTTTCTGATTCTTCGAAATCTCCAAACCTGTTCTTATTGCCTAACGCAAGATAGTCAATAGTATCTGATGTATATATATATCGTTTGCTTCTAATGCTTTCTGCTGACCTAATCGTGAAGTAGCAGTTATTTTTGCTTTTAAATTCGCTGAATGGGTCAACGCCTTCGTCCGTATATGATAATACAGCCACATCAACAACCATATCGTAAGTTGCACTCCTAATCGGTTCGCTTATTGTCGCTTGCGCTTGCATGCCTAAGTGCAGTGGAGAATCAACCCAATCATCGCCACAGATGATGGTCAACCTCACTTCCGGTAGTTTCATTGATTGATAGTCCTTGCTCAAAGAGGAAATGTGACCAAACATGTTCGTGAGGTCGACAAAAGCCATTGCAGCGCACGGCACATCCCTTTCTCTAACAAGAATATTCCACGATTCTTGTTCTATTGAGAGGACTCCAGTCATCAGTGCTTCCAGTACAGTTTTTTGAATGCGAGCGACCCCAATGGGGGAATAGTACTGCGCCATCCTCACTTGCTCATTGTCGGAAAGCACACTAGCATATTCAACGCAGCCAAGCTCATCATGGATCAGTGAATTCCCAAAACAGGAAAAAACGTCTTCTATATATGGACTCGTTCTTGTTGGCAATCCCCGCGTGACTATATTGTTCAGCACTGCCAGTATTGGGTGAACGTCGTCATATACGCTTGCGCCTAAGTCAAATGGTGCAGCAACCTCAAAAGCCATCATATTGCTCCACTGCATAGCATCTTCTTTTGAGAAGCTCCGCCTTTCCTTTCTCACGCAATCCAATTCAGCACCAGCAAAGAACTGAACGGGCGGGTAATACTCGATTTGTATTACATAGCTCTTGCCGCTGACGTACTTAAATATCAGCAATTGCATGGTGAAGTTCTCTGCAGCAGTACTATCACGCTGTTCGTTAGCCAAAATAGCAATTTCGTTTCTACTTTCTTCGATATCCGCTATGGTGTCCGATTCGGCAAAATACTTATAAAACGCATCGATTCTGCGGTTATTAGAGTACTTCGGGCTGACGCATATAAAATAATGCTCTCCGCTTGCACACGCACCGATCGTTTGCGCCAGTTGTTTGAGACTAAAGCCTTCAACGTCAAGAATATTTGAGAATAAATGAATTGTTACTGGAGTATCCGTCTTGATGTCCTCGACGGTAACATCGTCAAGATACTTGTTGACCGATTCAATTTCTCCGACACCATATATACTTGTATGTAAAACGGCATTCTTAAGCGCCAATTCTGATGGCTCAATCAAAATGATTTTCTTAATTGAGTTGGCAATGTGTTCCTTATTTAGATAATCGAACATGCAAACCGTAGCTAAGCCTTGCCCACATCCCCAGTCAATAATTGAATAGTCACTGCCTACAATTTCGGCCAGTTCTCGTATTTTGCTGAGTGCAGCATGTATTTTCGCCTGATGCTTGTTTCCGAAGGAATAAAGATAATTCCATAGCAATTCTTCGCGGTCAATAACTGAAGTGCCCCTTTTCAGCTCACCGAACATGTCTTCAATTTCTTGATGCGAAAAGTTTGCCTTTAACTGTTTATAAGCAATGCTTCTTATCTTATCAAATGATGGTATGTTAAGATTTAGAATTTCCAGTTCGTATGTCGTCATGTTATCCTCCATAACAACCTATACATCAAAAGATAGCTGTTCCGCAGTAGTACCAAATTTAAAAGAGCGGTCGCGCTCGTCTCCGCGGCCTCGATGGTCAGTGAGTCGGTCATTCTGCTGGTCTATCTCGCCGCAAAGCAGAGAGCTATTAGGGTTGTATTTCTTGACGTTTTGTTCAAGTCCAGCTTCGCTTGATGTCGCGTAACAATACTTGCATCCATTTAAGCAAGTATTTGGCCAGCCGATATCGACGCTGTCAACGCAATGGCACTCTTTTCTTTGGGCAGCGTCCTTTGCCAGCTCTTCATATCTTGTCTTAAGACGTGAAAGCTTGCACCCATTCAGCCTCTCAAAGATTCTACCATCCACACAGCGCGCATGCTCGATTCCGTACTTCTGTAGATCAATCTTTTCTGCACATGTGTCAACAGACATGCCGTTGTTATGAGCGATTTCTGAGATTTTTTCTGCAAGCAGGATTTGCTGCGCCACAACAATCTCTTCAGTTTGAAGCGAATTATATACGCTTCTGCCACCAAAATTGTATTCGTCGATAAAGCTAATGGTGACCTTTTTTGTGTAGCCTTTCAACTCGGTCGCGATTTTCCCAAATGCGTGGATTTGGTACTCGATTGAATACTTACCATTCAACAGTATTGGATCATACCTCCAGTTGACCCTATCACTGCCGATTCTCGATGATAGCTCCTTAAACGTATTTATCAACTCATGTTTATCGGGGAGATTGCCCTCTATGTCTTTTCCATATGGGGTGAGGGAGAATTGAAAGTAATAGCTGTATTCAGAAAACGCATCAAGTCTCTTTAGCATTGGTGCCGGGTCTTTAGTCCAAAATACAATCCCATCCACAATTTCAGGATTCAGGCTATAGCGGCTAACCTGAGACGAATACATCGGGTTGCGAACATCAACATAACCTTCTTTAATGCGGTTGACGAGCCACTCGCTATAGTATTTTGGTATATCAGTTCTTCTGCTTGCGCTTATTATCATTGTTACAACTCCTCACTTTCGCTGCTCTTGAATTCTATCAGCGTCTTGTCATTCTCTGGGGTCATCCCCCGCTTTTTGATGCAATCTTTTTATGGATATTAGATTCCGCTGTTGCCATCAATAGATCTCATTTAAACAGTAATACAAATGTCACCATAAGAGCTCTCAGTTGATGGCCGTTTCAAACTTGGAGTATTTAGCTTCTACAAATCGCAAAAAGATGAGTCCGAGAATATGCTCGGCATATTCCGTGGATTTTAAGCCGGAATTGGCGCGGAGCTGATCAGCCGTAGCCCATAAAGTATCTTTTAATTGTTTTATTTGCTTGTTTGTCATTTAGACTGTCTCTTATCTTCGGAAACCGCATCTGGAACGAATTCCATAATATCGCATATATCACAATTCAAGGCAGCACATATTTTTTGAAGTATCTCCGTATTTACATTCTCATTTCGTCCAAGCTTCGTTACAGTAGCCGAACTAACACTGGAAAGCCTCTGAAGGTCTTTCTTTTTCATATTTTTATCTATCAGAAGCTTCCACAGTTTGTTGTAACTGATCGCCATCATTTGCGCCTCCCGTGAAATATGTTTTATTATATCACTAAAAATAGCAAATTACAACAGAATTACTTTAACATCGCAGTAATAATGATCTGAGATTATGTTTAATTGAATTTTTTACATACGGCATCCGCAAAACAGCGGGCGCCGTATTTTTTTGTCTCTTTTCGGATTATGAGACTACGGTGGGTGCACTTTTTACCTTGTTATCTGGAGAACGGTGCACAGAAATCATCCTTTCCCGCTGGAGAAAAAAGATTTTCAAATAGGGGTGTATAAAACAGCGCTTAAATCTCCGTATAGCGAGGAACAGGAAATCACTATAGCACATAGGGGTTAATATTTTCGGCTTATAGCTGAGGGACAAATAAGGAATATGCAAAACATCCCATCAAACAGCCTGTTTTTACACGTACAGTGAGAGGCAACAAAAATACAAACCCCAGAAGGAAGTGAAAGAATGCAATACGACAATCTGCCAAAGGAACTGCGCGACAACGGAAAATTCTGCGTGTGGAAATATGAAGCGCGTAAAGGAAAGACAAAACCGGGTAAGGTGCCATATCAAATCAGTGGCAAGCGAGCGCAATCAAACAATGAACACACCTTTTCGAATTACTCCGACGCAGTCGCAGTAGTAAGTCATTACGACGGTCTGGGGCTTGGAATTTTCCGTGGTTTCAGTGCAGTGGACGTCGACCACTGCTTAAATACAGATGGTACTCTGACCGCTATCGGGCAATCCATCGCAGAAATATTTACAGGCTGCTACATCGAGATTAGTCCATCCGGCACTGGTCTGCGTGTCATCTTCAAGGCAAGCGGCTTTCAGTACGATAGCGCTAAATATTACATAAACAACGCCAAACTCGGCGTTGAGGTGTATGTGTACGGTGCGACAAATAAATACGTGACTGTCACCGGGAATGTTTATCAGCAGGGCGATGTCATTGAAGCTGAGGCACAGCTACAAACGCTCCTCGATACCTTTATGCTTCGTCATATAAAACCAAGGGACGAACAGCCCGCCGTGACGGCCTCCTACCTTTCAGATGACAGTGTCATTGAGAAGGCGAAAGCGGCAAAAAACGGTGTAGCATTTGCAAAGCTCTGGGAGGGCGATATCAGCGACTATCCGTCGCAGAGTGAAGCCGACCTTGCTTTCTGTTCCCATCTTGCGTTCTGGTGTGGTAGGAACATAGCGCAAATGGACAGGCTATTCCGGCGCTCTGGTCTTTACCGTGATAAGTGGGACAGACCACAGAGTGGCTCGACTTATGGACAAATTACCCTTGAAAAAGCAGTATCTCTCTGTTCTTCCACATATCAGCCAGTCATGCACACCGATGCAAATGAGGACTTCGGTATTCTCGCACCGAGGTTGGCAGAACTGAAGCCGGACAGCAACCGGCGCTACGGCTGGTCGGACAACGGCGCAGGCAGGCTCTTCGCGGATGTCTACAGGTCATGCGCAAGATATGTACCGGAACGGAAGGTCTGGTACGTCTATGACGGCACCCGCTGGGTCACCGACACGGGGGCTCTCAAGGTGATGGAACTGTGCAAAGATCTCTCGGACGCTTTGATGACATACGCGCTCAGCATTCATGATGAGCATAAGCGAAAAGACTACATCAAATATTGCGCTAAGTGGCAGCTTCGAAGCACAAGGATTACGGTTTTGAGTGATGCACAGAGCGTGTACCCCATTTCGATGGAGGAATTCGATACTGACCGATACCTATTCAACTGTAATAACGGCACACTGGATTTACGCACCATGCAGTTCCGCGACCACAGTCCGGAAGACAGGCTCACTAAAATTGCACCTGTAAAATATGATCCGCACGCCGTGTGTCCACGCTTTACCAGCTTCATTGATGAGATTATGAGCGGCGATAAGGAAAAGGCGAAATTCCTGCAAAAGGCCCTCGGCTACGCGGTAAGTGGGGATACCCGCTTCGAGTGTATGTTCTTCCTCTACGGCGAGACAACCAGAAACGGCAAAGGCACCTTGATGGAGAGCATCCTGCGTGTGTTCGGAGATTACGGAAAGGCGGTACGCCCGGAGACCATCGCGCTCAAGCAGTACAGCAACAGCTCAAATCCCAGTGAGGATGTCGCAAGGCTGGCAGGTGTGCGCTTTGCCAACATCTCTGAGCCGAGCCGCGGCTTATTGCTCAATGCCGCACAGGTAAAAAGCATGACGGGCAATGACACCTTAAATGCGCGTTTCTTACATGAAAACTCTTTCGATTTTGCTCCGCAGTTTAAGCTGTATGTCAACACCAACTATCTGCCTGTCATCAACGACATGACGCTGTTCACCAGCGGGCGTGTACTGATAGTTCCTTTTGACAGGCATTTTGAGGAATGGGAGCAGGATAAGACGTTGAAATCAGAGTTCGGCAAGCCGGAGACGCAGAGCGCCATCCTCAACTGGCTGCTTCAAGGTTACATTATGCTCCGCGAGGAGGGCTTTACCTTGCCACAATCGGTCATCGACGCGACAAACGAGTATTCCCACGACAGCAATAAGATCCAACTTTTCGCGGATGAATGCCTTGAAGAGCGGGGTGATGCCGATGTAAAGACCGCCGAGTTGTACGCTGCCTACCGAGAATGGTGTGCTGTCAATGGTTGCTACCCGGAGAGCAATCGTAACTTCAATCAAGCGCTGCGCTCCTTCGGCACCGTGCTTCGCAAGCGCCCTGCCGGTGGTGGAGACAAGACCACACTGCTCATCGGTTACAGGCTGAAAAAGACGTATTTATAACGTGGCACTCTGTGGCAAGAAATTATGATTATTTCCTATAGAAAAACAACTTTAGAAAACAACCATAAAAACCTGCCACAAGTGTCCCCAAGATGTTAAGGAGGTGGTGCCTATGCTTGTGTGGACATGACATTCCGACGAATGCGTCACTATGACCCACATAAACCATGGAGTGGGGGCATCAGAATCTCTACAGCTTTTTAAAGCGGACAGCGGCGTGGGGCAACGCGTAAGAAATCGCGGTTTCAAACGGGGTATATGCCCCTAATTCAAACAAAATTTAGGAGGATAACAACTATGTTAACAACTGAAACGTATTCCAGAGCATTCTGGAACAGCATGAGAAGAAAAAATACGGATGGTAGCGTTCTCAAAGAAGGTGCCAATCTTGCTAATGGATCATACTTTTTGCCCGAAGCATCGGCAGAAAAATATGCGGCAGCATTGGCGAAAGAAAACCTGTTCCGTAGAATGGCTACATTCGTGAGAGCGACAACGAGTGGCGGTAAAATCATTACATCGGACACGCCTGTCGATGCGGACTGGGTTGGCGAAGGTGGGGCGGTGCCCGAGGCAGAACTGACAGCAAAAAGAATCGCGCTGGGCGAACATAAACTCGCTTGCATCTCGGTTTTGGACAGCAATTTCGTTCACGACACGGGATTCAACATCTCGGACTATCTGACTCGCGACTTTGCTCGTATCTTCGGCAAAGCGGAGGAGGATGCATTCCTCAACGGTGATGGAATTGGCAAACCCAAGGGCGTCCTGCACGCCACAGAGGGTGCGGATGTGGGCGTTACAGCGGCTTCTGCAACGGATATCGCCTTTGATGAAATTCACAAGCTATACTTTTCGCTGAAACCGGAATACCGTTCCAATGCAATATGGGTCATGAATGACGAGACGGCGCTGGCCTTACGTGAACTCAAGGACAGCACAAACAACTATCTCTGGCGCGGTGCGGCAGACACACTGCTCGGCAAACCTGTGGTTATCTCAAACCATATGCCCTCTGCAGAGAGCGGTGCCAAACCCGTCGTGTTCGGTGATTTCAAGTATTACTGGGTCGTTGAGCGTCAGCCGCTATCCATCCGGGCACTGCACGAGAAATATTCCTTTGCCGATAAGATCGGATACTTCGGTATGGAAACGCTGGATGGCTGCCTGATTCGCTCTGAGGCAATCAAGGCTCTCCAAATGGCAGAATAACTGCAAGACGCGGCGCTGGGTCTGGCGCTCATGCTCAGTGCCATCCATTACATAGACGGGAGGTGACGCTTATGGACAAAAAATCGAATAGCCGTATCACTCGCAAAACCATAGGCGACACCGTCTATGTTGTGGAATCATTGGTAAGCGATACGGCAAAAGAAACGGTGTATGACAAGGTTATGAGGCTCGTTACATCGGATGCAAACTGCCGAATAAAGTTATCCGATAGTTCAGCATTATGTCCGCAAATCGACTCGACTTCTTCATAATAGTACGGTAATATACATGCTGCCTACGCTTGAAGACTGTCGGAAACGGAGGATGATTAAATGTATAGACAGTTTACAAGTGGCAAGCACACACAAACCAAGGCTATAGACGCAACAAAAGTCACGGCTCTTTACTGCAGATTATCCCGTGACGACGAGCTTGCGGGAGACAGCAATTCGATTGTGAACCAGAAGGCTATTTTAAAGAAGTATGCGGATGACAACGGTTTTCTCAACACAGAGTTTTATGTAGATGATGGATACAGCGGGACGAACTTTGAAAGACCGGATTTCCAGCGTATGATAGCCGAAATGGACGAAGGCCGAATCGGCACGATTATTGTAAAAGACATGTCGAGGCTGGGGCGAGATTATCTGAAGGTCGGCTATTACACCGAAGTCGCATTCCCCAATGCTGATGTGCGCTTCATTGCCGTCAACAACGGCGTGGACAGCGCAAACCAGCAGGAAAGTGATTTTACTCCTTTTTTGAACATCATAAACGAATGGTATGCTAAGGATACGAGCAAGAAAATACGCGCTGTGTTTAAAGCTAAGGGAGAGTCCGGTAAGCCACTCTGCACCAATCCGCCCTACGGATACATAAAAGACCCGGAGGACAAAATGCGCTGGATAGTGGACGAAAAAGCCGCTGAGGTGGTCAGGGCGATTTTCAAAATGTGTATGGAGGGCTTCGGACCCACGCAGATAGCGAAAAGCCTTGAGAAGAATCAAATTGAAACACCGACGGTTCACCTGAACAGTATGGGCATTAAGACTCCCGCCAAGCAGACGGAAACGCCTTATGCATGGTCAGCGCGTACGGTAGCAGACATTCTCGCAAAAGTCGAGTATCTGGGACACACAGTGAATTTCAAGACTCGCAAAAAATCTTACAAGAGCAAGGAGAAGATTTGGAACAATCCCGAAGACTGGATGGTGTTTGAAAACACACATGAAGCCATCATCGACGAACAGGTTTGGGAAACCGTCCAGAAAATACGAGATGGTAAACGCAGACCATCTCGCATGGGTGAAATGGGTGTATTCTCCGGCATGATGTTCTGTGCGGACT